>Ga0208751_100002_pt1 | contig 124180 bp, 117 predicted proteins | sample LakWasMet22_HOW5_2_FD_183868 | JGI IMG/M metagenome (GOLD analysis project Ga0208751, IMG submission 183868) | Freshwater sediment methanotrophic microbial communities from Lake Washington under simulated oxygen tension - Sediment Metagenome... | ecosystem: Environmental > Aquatic > Freshwater... | reverse complement strand
TGCACGACTTGTAATTTAAAGACGCTATCAAATTGGCGACGGGGTTGACTCATGATCGGGTTCCTTTTAAATAGATTGATGAATTTTACCAACCTATCAATGTGTCCGTTTTTATTAGACCACTACAAATTGCCTCAACTTATCAAAGCTAAACAACGCTGAATAGTTCGGGTAGGTCGGGCAACCGCTTTTCGTTGCCCGACATTTTAGTCGCTATGATGTCGGGCAGAAACAGCATGCCCGACCTACGCGGCTGAGAGTTGAGAGAATTGGGGGTAACCGTAGGAGTGCTTCGATAAAGTCTGACCGGGCGAATGTTAATTGCCTCAACTTATCAAAGCTAAACAACGCTGAATAGTTCGGGTAGGTCAGGCAACCGCTTTTCGTTGCCCGACATTTTAGTCGCTATGATGTCGGGCAGAAACAGCATGCCCGACCTACGCGGCTGAGAAATTTGCCAACGCTATAGAAAACGATTTAGTTTGGGATGTTCTTAATTAAGAGCCAAACATTATCGAAGACTGTTTTGGACAATTAAGGTGGGCAAAGTTTTTCTGCCCACCGTTCTCGATTTCCCGTGTGCGCACAAAAACGGTGTCCACCCTACTTATTTCCCTAGCTTTCAATAATAGCTTCAGGGTCGAAGCCAATAAATTTCACCTGGTTTTTGTATTTACAAATCACTGCCTTGTGAGTTTTTAGCCAAGCTTGCTGAATTTAATGAATAACGTATTTTCAGCTAAAAGTAGCTATACAATGGCCTACGGCGCAATGACGTTATACAAACCTAGTCATTTAGGTTTATTCAGTTCAATTCCAGGAGCCATCACCGATGCGTAAGCGAATTATTACCCCCGATCAACAACACACTACAGCTACTGATCAGGAATGGCTGGATGTGGAGGCACTTGCTGAGGTGGAAATCACTTCGGAAGATGCTGCGCACCCCATTGAATCGGCATTAGTGGCCGGGCAGAGCTCGGGTTGGCGTGCTGCTGGGCCAGGACAGCAAACGATCAGGCTTATCTTCATACATCCGCAACAGCTAAGCAGAATCTGGCTGAGTTTTGTGGAAACCGAGGCTGAGCGCACACAAGAATTTGTCTTGCGCTGGTCAGCGGATGGCGGACAGACATTCCAGGAAATTGTGCGCCAGCAATGGAACTTTAGTCCGTCGGACACAACCTCTGAAACAGAAGATTACCGCGTTGATCTGTCAGCAGTCACTGTGCTTGAGTTGAACATTGTTCCTGAGATAAGCGGAGGCCAAAGAGTGGCTTCTTTAGCGCAGCTGAGGCTTGCATAGTTATTTAAAGCATAGATTTTTTGTAACTATTCATCGAATCCAATGTAGGGGCGAATTCATTCGCCTAATCGGATAATATCCAAGCTCATAAGGCGAATAAATTTGCCCCTACATCAGAATTTAAACTCTTCAAAGCCAAACAACGCTGAATAGATACTATTTTTTAAACGTCGAAATGGGACGGTTTTTGCCTATTCGGGCTACTATAAGGCCGCGAAACAAATCAAGATTAAACCAAGGGGATAAAGCATGATAGCGACAACTGCACGTTTTCGTACCCGTATTGGCAACCGGCTTCCCGGCGGGGCAACCTGGAGTAAGGAAGGCGCAAATTTTTCTGTGTATAGCTACGATGCTATCAATATCGAGTTACTGCTGTACAAAACCGCTACCAGCACCAAACCGTTCCAAGTGATTGAACTGGATCCAAACACTCAGCGGACTTTTTTCTCGTGGCATGTGTTCGTTGAGAAATTGCCTGTGGGTACCTATTACAATTGGCACGTGCAAAAGCGGGACGGCGCTTGGTGGGAGGTGCTTGATCCGTGGGCGCGTGCGGTTAGTGATGAAGGCTGGGATCGCGGCCAACCGATTTCTCCAACCAACGGCTTGCGCGGGATTGTCACAGATACTCATTATGAATGGTTCGATGCAACATTTACGCCCAAGCCGTTGGATGGTGCCGTTATTTATGAAGTCCATGTTGGCGGCTACACGCAGCATCCATCTTCCGGTACTCAACAGCCGGGGCGCTTCGCTGGTTTGATCGAAAAGATACCTTACCTTAAGGAGCTGGGCATAACGCATGTTGAGCTGCTTCCCGTGATGGCTTTCGATGAACAAGATGCGCCTGAAGGGGTAATTGCACGCGGTAATAAAAATTATTGGGGCTACAGTCCTTATGGCTTTTACGCACCGCATCCGCATTTTTGCGCAACGCCCGAGCCGGTGCGTGAATTTCAAGAACTTGTTGAAGCGCTGCATGCGGCTGATTTGGGTGTTATTTTGGACGTGGTGTTTAATCACACCAGCGAAGGTGGCGTTGATGGACCAACAATACACTTTAAGGCCTTGGCGGATGACATCTTTTATCATCACGATGGCGCGCATTTCCGCGATTTCACCGGTTGCGGCAATACCATCAACTGTAATCACCCGCTGGTAACGCATTTATTAGTGTATTGCTTGGAATACTGGGTAAAAACTATGCGCGTGGATGGTTTTCGTTTCGACCTTGCCAGCGTGTTTTCGCGGGGCGAAGACGGCGCAGTGCTAGCCAATCCGTCATTGCCTTGGAGTATCGAGTTATCGCATGTCTTGGCGAATACCCCTGTTATCGCTGAGGCCTGGGATGCTACCGGGCTGTATCAAGTGGGTTCTTTTCCCGGTTCGCGCTGGTCGGAGTGGAATGGCCGCTATCGCGATGTCATCAGGCGTTTTATTCGTGGCGATCACGGCTTGGTGCGAGATGTTGCCACCTGCATGGCGGGCAGCAGCGATCTGTATGCCGACAAACATCGTTTACCGACCAGCAGTATCAACTTCATCACCTGTCATGACGGCTTCACGCTTTGGGATCTTGTCAGTTACAACGGCAAACACAACCTGGCTAACGGCGAAGACAACCGTGATGGCACCGATCAAAACCTAAGCTGGAATTGCGGCTTCGAAGGCGAAACTACCGATTCCTACATATTGGCACTGCGTCAGCGCCAGGCACGCAACTTTATGGCCATCTTGTTTCTTAGCCAAGGTGTGCCGATGTTTCTGGCGGGGGATGAATTTCTAAATACCCAACATGGTAACAATAACGCCTGGTGTCAAAATAATGAGATTTCCTGGTTAGATTGGCAACTGGCTGAAGCCAATCGCGACATGATTCGCTTCGTGCGTGAGCTAATCGCGTTTCGTCATCGTCACCCTTGTTTAACCCGTTCGCGCTTTTTGACCGGTCGACCGGAGTCGACAGACGGCATACCCGATGTTACCTGGCATGGCTTACAGTTAAATGAGCCGCTCTGGGCTGATGAGACGGCGCAAGTGCTGGCTTTTACACTCGCTGGCAGTACGGCTACTGAAGAGGATGTACATATTGTTTTAAACATGTCCGAACAAGGCATTGAAGTGCAACTTCCTGAGATCCCGCAACGACACTGGTATTTGGCGATTGATACCGCCGAACCGTCACCGAATGACATCATAGAGTACAAACGCCAGCGCCCGGTACAAGGGGGAATGCAGCAAGTTCACGCGCGCAGTGTCGTGGTGTTTGAGGCGAGAAAGCTTAAGAAATCAAGCGCTTCAGCGGCTAAAGAGCCGAAGCACTAATTAAGTCAGATCGGTGGCTGAGTGGAGTCTAAGCCACCAAATGGCTTGCTCCTAGACACGTTGGGGAGAAGAGAAAATGTTCAACAAAAATTATGCAATCGGGATTGTGTTATGCGCTGCCTGTTTTTTGTCAGGCTGCGGATTATTTGCCGTTGAAGAACAGCAACAGAAAATTGCCACGTATTGCAATATTTACGGCACCGTAAAACCCGAAGTCGATAATGGCAAAAAGATGATCGTGCTCCTGTTTAAGCATAACGGAGGTGACATCACAAAACGCGAAAATTGGCGTTTGTTCGATCATTTTGTTAACGACAGTCCGGGAAAATGGTATTTCTCAACCGCCTCGGGTAGTTACCTGATCGCTGCATTTAAAGATGTTAATGATGATTTGATCTATCAACTTGATGAGCCTGCCATTGCTCCAACGCCGGAAAATATAGTGCAATGCCAGCCGGGCGAAGTAAAAACCGGTATTAACTTAGTCATCGCCGAACAAGGTCGCACGCGTGCTGAAGCGCCTTTAGATATTGCAAAACTGCAAATTCGCAGCTCCAAGCAACAACTCGATATTTCACTCGGGCAAGTCACGCAAATTGGTACTCTGGCATCACTCGATGAGCCACGCTTTGCCGATGAAGTTGCCGAACAAAGCCTATGGCGGCCGCTGGATTTTTTGATCGACGGCAATACCGGTCTGTATTTTCTTGAACCTTACTCTGCAGAAAAGATTCCGGTTCTTTTCGTACATGGCATCAATGGCACGCCGCGTAATTTTGAGTATTTGATCAAGCAAATGGATCGGACGCATTTCCAGCCGTGGGTGCTTTACTATCCATCAGGGGCTTACCTCGATAATGTTTCCCGCTATGTCGATCAAATGCTGCAACAACTGCACGCCAAATATAAATTCGACAAAATAGCCGTGGTTGCTCACAGCATGGGCGGCTTGGTCTCGAGAAGCTTTATCCTTAAACATCTCGATAATTCGAAGAGCGTGACTATCCCTTTGTTTATTTCCATTTCCACACCCTGGAACGGTCACATGGCGGCAAAATTAGGCGTCGATCATGCTCCAACCCCCGTCTATGCCTGGGAAGATTTAGCCCCCGGAAGCCGTTTTCTGAAAGAACTTTTCTACGTTAACGATACCCGGCGCAAGTTGCCGGAAGCGATGTCAAAGCATCTACTGTTTTCATTTATTGATAGCGGGGCAGGGGATGGCACGGTGAGTTTGGCGAGCGAATTACGGCCTGAAGCCCAAGAAGAAGCTAATCGTATGTATGGATACCAAAAATCGCATATGGGTATTCTAAACAGCCCCGAAACGGCAATAATGGTCAATCAGCTGTTAGAAAGTATTCGTTAAAATAAGTGTAATTAAATGTGTAATTGGCCGGAATGATTATTTCGAATTAGCCGGAGGGCGTTTTCGCGCAAGTAAAACGCCGGCTTTCTGGCTGCACACCGGTCTTACGAGTTGGCTATCGCCTTGCCCGTCTTGCGGTCAACGCGAAACCATAACGACTTAATGGCTTCCAATAACAGTAAGCTGAAGAAACCGGCGATTGCGCATACACCAAGGTCATCCCAATGCAATTGGCCAAAATGAAACAGCTTTTGTGCTGGCGGCCAAAATACCGCTGTTGCTAACAGTGCGGTGACGCCGCTAAGCAGAATCCACAGCGACAGGTTGGGCCGCAGAATCGCGCTAATCAAAGACGCTTTGAACGAGCGGTTGACCAAAATCAGCCCCATGTTCATGAACACAAGTGAGGTAAATACCAGTGCGCGCAAATCCGGTTCAGGCATACCCAACCGCGCTGCGGTGATGAAAATACCGGCCAAGAGCACCAGTACAATCAGGCCTTGCAGAACTCCCCAAACAATGCGTTTATTCTGTAGCAACGGACTTGCCGGATCGCGTGGTGGCCGTTGCATCACATCGTCCTCTTCTTTCTCTGCTTCAAACACCACCGAACAAGCCGGATCAATCACCATTTCCAAGAACGCGATATGAATCGGCGTGAGGATCAGCGGTAAACCCAGTAACAGCGGCAGCAGCGCGAGCCCGGCGACCGGAATATGCACCGCGACAATGTATTCAATGGCTTTGCGCAGATTGTCGTAAATGCGCCGCCCTAAGCGGATGGTTTTGACGATGGAGCCGAAATCATCATCAAGCAGCACAATTGCCGAGGCTTCACGCGCTACGTCAGTGCCGCGTCCGCCCATGGCAATACCAATATGGGCCGCTTTAATGGCCGGAGCATCGTTGACACCATCGCCGGTCATCGCCACAACTTCGCCATTGGCTTTTAAGCTCTGAACAATACGCAGTTTTTGATTAGGTTGGATGCGTGCAAATATCGATGTTGATTTCACCTGTTCAGCCAGTTGCTCATCGGTCATTGTTTCGATGTCGTCACCGGCCAGCACATTCGCCCCGTCTAACCCGGCCTGCAGGCCAATAGCACGCGCGGTTGTGGGATAGTCGCCGGTGATCATTACGACTCTGATGCCCGCAGAACGACATTCGGCAACGGCGGCGGGCACATTTGACCGTATTGGGTCGGCAAAGCCGATAAGCCCGACATAGTCAAACGACAGGCCACGTGGCGTTTCGGGGAGATTTTCTTGCTGTTGCACGTTGTTAACGGTGGCTTTCGCAATGCCGAGCACGCGCACGCCATCAAGCCCTAGTTCATCCATCTGCTCGCGAATACTGTCCAACCGGTCTGCGGACAGCTGACACAATTCCGCAATGGCTTCCAGCGCACCTTTAGCATAAGCGGTGCCGTTCTCATCGTCTTCGTTAGACAAAATATTCGCTACCGCAAATAAATCCGGCCTAAGACCATAAGCGCGAATCAGCTTTAGATTGGCGACGCTGGTTTTATCAGCACCCAAATGTTGGTCCGCGAGTTTATGCACGGCAATGTCCATCGGGTCGGTGGGGATGTGTGGGCACGCCAATAGTGCGGCTTGCAAGGTTGACCGAAGTTCATTGGGCACGGGTGTCGTGCCGTCTTGATCCCAACGCGCGCCGCCGTTGACTAATGCAACCACCGTCATTTTGTTTTCAGTGAGTGTGCCGGTCTTGTCGGTACACAGCACCGTCGTTGAACCCAGTGTTTCGATTGCTGAGGCCCGACGGGTGAGGACTCTAGCTTGTGAAATACGCCACGCGCCCATCGCCATGAATACCGCCATCACCAGCGGGAATTCTTCGGGTAGCAAAGACATTCCCAGCGCAATGCCGCCCAGCGTGGCTTCAAGCCATGAGCCGCGTAATAATCCGAACAGAATAACGATAGCACCGCCCAAGAGTGCGCCGATAATGGCGAAGACTTTCACAAACGAGTGTATCTGGCGTTGCAAATGTGGTTGTTCAGTTTCGATACTGCCCAGGGCCCGACCGATCTTGCCCATTTCACTGCGGATGCCGGTGGCGTGGACGATGGCATGCCCAGTGCCTCGCACCACCAGAGTTCCTGCAAAGATGAAGGGCAAGTCTTCGCCGCCGGGGCTTGGCACGACGGATTTTCTTTCAAGCTCTTGGGCTAATTTACGAACCGGCACGGATTCGCCGGTAAGTAGCGATTCATCAAGCAATAAATCATGCGACCAAAATAACGTGGCATCGGCTGCAACCCGGTCGCCCTCGGAAATCACAATAAAGTCATCGCGCACCACTTCTCTACCGGCAATAAGAATCCGTTTGCCGTCACGAACCACTAATGCCCGTGGACTGGCGAGATTGCGTAGTGCTTCTAATACCTTTTCGCTGCGAGATTCCTGAACAATGGTGATCGTCACCGATAGACAGGCGAACAACAGCAACATAATGGCTTCCATTCGATCGCCCATCAATAAATAGACGATACCGCCACCGATGAGCAACGCAAACATCGGTTGGCGCAACACTTCGAACAAGATGCGAAAAAATCCACGCTGATCGGGCCTGGGCAGCTCGTTGTAGCCGTCTTTTTTAAGACGCTCCGTCACCATCGCTGACGTTAGGCCTAAGGGTTCGTTATTCTTTGCGGATTGTTCCATGTTGCTACCTTTACGAGTATTAAAGTGGTCGCGGGCAAGGCCCGCTCCTACATAAGATGATTTGTTAACAGTAGCTTTGATGTGTGGTCTGGCTCAATCTCTGTTGGGTAGTATCCGCTTTAGAGTGTTATCACCTAAGAAGTAGTGATGAATCAGCGCCGCAGCGGCATGTAAACCAATCAGAAAATAACCCAGCGTACCGACGGTTTCATGTATCTCTTTGATAAAGTCAGCAACATTTTTACTTTCACCCATTAACGGCGGCAGCTGCAAACCAAAGAACGGGACGACTTTTCCTGAGGCACTGAGAATCAACCATCCGGCCAACGGCATAAAGATCATCAAGCCATAAAGTGCTAAGTGCATGACTTTGGCTGATTGCTGCTGCCAGGTTGGCAGTTCAGGTTCTATACGCGGATGATGACCGAGCCTATTTACCAGCAAGCGCAACCAGACTAAAACAAACACCGACAGCCCTAACATGAAGTGCCATGTTTTTAGTGCTTCGCGAGGTTCGCTGTCTTTTGGGAAAAACTCGCGAAGTTCAATACAGGCATACACTGCTATAAACAGTAGCAACATTAACCAATGCAGCCCAATGGACAGCAAACCGTAACGCTCTGTGTTATTTCGTAATTGCATTTAATGCACTCCTTTTATTTTTTGGATCGAGATCGATAGTTATCATCAGGATAAATTAAACCACATCGTAATTTTTGCTTTGGCCTATACGCAATCAACCGGTGTTCTACTCGCCAAGAAATGGGTAATCGATATAACCTTTGGCACCGCCGCCATAAAACGTATCGACATCCCATTCATTCAGCGGCGCATTTAGTTTTAGGCGCTCAACCAAATCCGGATTTGAGATAAACGGACGCCCGAAAGCAACCAAATCAACCAGACCTTGTTGGTGTGCCGTTAATGCCAACTCACGATCATAGCCATTGTTGCCGATGTAAATGCCGTTAAACAAACGCCTTAAAATTTGCAGATCAAAACCATTTTCGACCTGACGTGGGCCGCCGGTGGCGCCTTCGACCAGATGCAAATACAACAGGTTGAACTTATTAAGCTGTTCGACGACATAAGTAAACAGTGTCTTCGGGTCGCTATCGCTAATGTCGTTGGCCGGGCTGATTGGCGCCAGTCGCACACCAACTCGCTTGGTACCCCAAACGCTAATGACTGCTGCGGTAACTTCGTTCAACAGCCGGGTACGGTTTTCCAGTGCGCCGCCGTAAGCGTCGGTGCGGTGATTAGTGCCGTCGCGCAAAAACTGATCGATCAAGTAGCCGTTGGCAGCATGGATTTCAATGCCATCAAAACCAGCGTCGAGAGCGCTTTGCGAGGCCACTCGATATTGTTCGATGATGCCGGGGATTTCGTCTGTCTCTAACGCGCGCGGCGTTACGAACGGAACAAAACCTTCTTCAGTAAAGGCATTACCTTTTGGTTTGATTGCCGAGGGCGCAACCGGTAATTCACCGTTTGGTTGTAAGGCAGGATGCGAGATACGACCGACATGCCATAGTTGTAAAAAGATGTGTCCGCCTGCCTGATGCACGGCTTCGGTGACAGCTTTCCAGCCTTCAACTTGCGCTGAGTTATAAATGCCGGGGGTGAAGGCATAGCCTTTACCTTGCGGCGAGATCTGGGTGGCTTCGGCAATAATAAGACCGGCGCCGGCACGTTGACGGTAATATTCAGGCGCTAATAAACTGGGAATATCGCCTTTTTGCGCCCGACTGCGGGTAAGTGGCGCCATCGCAATGCGATTAGATAAAGTGTAAGGACCGAATTGAACGGGCTTAAATAAATCGGGTAGGGTGTCGGTGGTATTTGAGGTGGACATGTTTTTCCTTTTGGTAAATGACTGATGTTACGCAGTTGGATGATTTGCTCGAGATTGTTCAAAGTTGAGTCGCTATCGCGACGTTTGTTTTAGTGTCGGTTCTCGCACCGACAGGCGAGCTACTTTCTTTTGCTTCGCCAAAAGAAAGTAGCCAAAGAAAAGGCGACCCGGATTCCGCCAATTTCCTGCGCTTCTCACTTTTGGCGAGGGTTTTCGAAGGGCCATCCCTGGCCCTGCGAAAACGAGCGGCATCCTTGCCGCTCCCCATGCGGGCCTATTTCGCCAAAAGCTGCGATGCTCGGGGCGGAATAACGGGAGCAATTCATCTCAGCCTAAGAGGCCTGTTGTATTTATGCTTGCAACGATGCCATATCAATCACAAAGCGGTATTTCACGTCGTTTTTAACCAGACGGTCGTAGGCTTCATTTATTTTCTGGATCGGGATGAGTTCGATGTCGGCAGTGATGTTGTGCTCGCCGCAGAAATCCAGCATCTCTTGCGTTTCTTTAATGCCGCCAATCAGCGAACCGTTAAAATTGCGCCGTCCAAAAATAAGGCTGCCGACTTGCAGGGCAAGCGGTTCCGGAGGCACGCCGACTTGGGTGAGGGTGCCGTCGCGTTTCAATAAAAGTAGGTAGGCGTTGATGTCGTGCTGCGCGGATACGGTATCGAGAATGAAATGGAAGCTGTTGAGATGTTTCTTCATCTCATCTTCGTCATTGGAATTGACAACTTCATCGGCACCCAGTCGGAAGGCATCGGCAATTTTGCTTGCCGAGTGGGTAAACACCACCACATGCGCGCCGAAAGCTTTCGCCAATTTCACGCCCATGTGCCCCAAGCCGCCCAGGCCGACCACACCTACTTTTTGGCCTTTACTGACATTGTTATGGCGCAGTGGGGAATAAGTGGTGATGCCTGCGCACAGCAACGGCGCGGTGGCAGCAAGATCCAGATTGTCCGGGATATGCAGCACAAACGCCTCATCCACCACTACATTTTCGGAATAGCCGCCGTAGGTCAGGCCGCCACTATGTTTGTCCGGGGAGTTGTAAGTAAAGATCGGGCCTTTTTCGCAGAATTGTTCGAGGTGATCCGCGCAATTTTCACAAGTCCGGCAGGAATCGACCAAACAGCCCACACCGGCCAGATCGCCTTCTTTGAAGCTACTGACTTGAGCGCCGACTTTGGTGACGCGGCCGATAATTTCGTGACCGGGCACGCAAGGATAGGTGGTGCCTTGCCATTCGTTGCGCGCGATATGCAGGTCCGAGTGACAGACGCCGCAAAATAAAATCTCGATTTGTACATCATGCGCGCCGGGATCGCGGCGTTGAATTTTGAAAGGGGCAAGTGGTGTAGTGGCGCTTTGCGTGGCGTAGGCTTTAGTTGTCATGGGGAATGTCCTGATTTGTGTTGAGAGATGTAGAAGTGTTTTCTTAACTTAACTGAAAAAACCTTTTAGCGGCAAGCTCAACTTCGGCTCATTAAAATGGCAACGGTGTTATTGATGCGGGTTTTAATTTCATTCAAGACGCTGAAAGATTTTTAAGTGTCATTTATTTTTAGTGGAGTCGTGCTGTTTGCTCTGTAAGGCATTTTGTTCTTGCAAGAGTTTAAGTTTCAAGCGTGCGAATTTGGCCTCAGCTTTCGCAGCAAAAAGCTTATTCTGCTTGCCCCATTTTTTAAGAGCTGCAGTCAGGTTTTGTAAGTATGTACCCTTGGTTTGCATGGTTTTCTTGGGTATTTGTAGTGGCTGCTTCGACAGTTGTTTTTTACTGCCGAAGCATTGCCATGTTTAGCGAGGAGCGATGTTACCTTCGTTGTCTGACAGGATTATTTCCACTCGTCGATTTAGTTGTCGACCACCGGCATTGTCGTTGCTGGCAATCGGCATACCTTCACCATAACCGCGCGCACTGATGCGGTCGCTGCTGACTCTGGCATCGACCAAGGCGTTTTGTACGGCAAAAGCGCGTCGCTCTGACAGATCCTGATTGTGCTCGTCAGTGCCGACATTGTCGGTATGACCTTCAACTAACACCTTGTATTTTGCGTATTGATTAAGAAAATCAGCCACTTTGTAAACGTTACGCACGCCGCCTGATTTCAGTTGCGCTTGGTTGGTGCTGAACAATACATCGCTTAACGTAATAACTAAGCCGCGTTCGGTTTGTTTGGCATTTAAATCCTTGAGCAATTTTTCTTGAGCGGCAATCAGTGCTTGGTCACGTTCAGTGTTAGCCCCGGCGACTGCTAACTCAGTTGCTTGTCGATTGACGGTTCGCTGGGCATTCTCTGCTTGCAGCTTAGCGGCGTCGGCTTCAGCCGTTCTGGCATCAAGGCGAACCAGGTTACGTTCGGCAGTGGCAGTGACGACTGCTGCTTCCGCTGCTTTACGTTTGGCAGTTTCTTGCGCTATGCCCACTTGTTGCTTAGTTAAATAAGCGAAGTGATCAACTGTCTCATCGTCTTCGCCTTCATTTAAAGCATTGTCGGCCTTACTTAAAGAGTCGCCTGCTTCTTTCAATTCAAGCTGCGCCAGACCGGTGATGTCGGCGTTAGCGCGTGCACTGTTGTAACTGCTATGAGCTTCATTTAGTGATTGAGTCGGGACTGCACTACAACCGGAAATAATTGCCGCAGCTATTAACGTCAGGGGGATGTTTATATTTTTTAACATGTCGAATTCCTTAATATTACTGGGCTTTACGGTCGATTTCTTGATGCAGCACACGATTGCCTTCGCGCAGCTCACTGGCCGCTTTTTGTGCCTTGGCAGCTCGCGCTGTCGCAGCGGCTAGTTGCGCGTCGACCTCGGCTTGTTCAGCCAGTTGGCGTGCTTTTAGATTTTTTTCTTCTGCCATGGCCCGTTCTGCAGCATTCAGTTTTTCTAATGCTGATTGCAATTGCACCGGCGCAAATTCATTACCTCCGGCACTTGTTGCATTGTCTACCGCAGCTTTAGAAACGGCGATTTGCTCGGTCGGTGCCGGAATACTTGCGCAACCTGCGACCAAGACTGCCGCAACAGCGGTTAAGCTGATACTGCGCATTATTTGAGTGAATCTGGAATGGTTGTTGTTCATGATTTTTTCCTTTGAGTTAAGCGTCGAACACTATCCTTGCAATGAAATTTGTTGTTGCAACGATGTCCAATTTCTACAACGAAGTTCCGATGAGCCAATTAACAAAACAACCGGGTCTTAGAACCATCGGCTTTGATTAGATGCTCTTTTACAGCGCTGGACAGTTCGCTAGCGTACACAAGGTGATTTAGGGAATAGCGTCGATAAATCCGTCAAGCCATTCTGACCCCCTTCGACTTCGCTCAGCCAGCGGTTTAAGAATGTCGTGATTTTTATATGTTCGCTGTCGAACAGACGGCATTTGACTATATGGATATATTCAAACTGTAAATTGCGACAGCTACTAAGCGAACTTTAGCGAGCGCGTGTGCTTAATTTCAACAATGGAGAAAAAGTCATGATCAACATTGACCAAATTCAACCTGATATGCCGATTGTCTGTTCTGAAGGCGGCCAGTTTGCCACTGTCGATCATTTAGAAGGGCCAGGTTACATCAAGCTGACAAAAGATGAGACCGGTCAGCATCATTACATTCCATTAAGCTGGGTAACCTCAATCGAGGATGGCAAAGTAATCGTCGATCGTCCTGGCGATAAAGCGATGCAAGAGTGGTCGTCAACGTCGCCAAACTTTATAGAAGACGAGTGAGATCAGGCGCTTTAAGGAAACCAAAAAGGAACAGTTATGAAAGGTTTTATACAAAATATAGAAGAGCTCGCCGTCAATAATGATGAATTTCGGCAAGTGCTTTACACGGCAAAATATTGTCAGTTGGTATTGATGGCGTTAAAACCTGGCGAAGAAATTGGTGCGGAAGTTCACACGCTAGACCAGTTTTTTCGGGTGGAAGAGGGCAGTGGCGAAGCTGTTCTCAATGGCGTTCAGACGGCGATACGAGACGGCTTTGCGGTCATTGTTCCGGCGGGAACAAATCACAATATTATTAATACCGGCACTGTGCCGTTAAAGCTGTATACGCTCTATTCACCGCCTAACCATCGGGATGGCGTTATCCACCATACCCGCGCCGATGCCGAGGCAGACACCGAACAATTCGATGGTCTAACGACCGAATATCAGGTTGATTGACTTTATTTTTAGTAACTATTCATCGAATCCAATGTAGGGGCGAATTTATTCGCCTCATGAGCTTCGATATTGTCCGACTGGGCGAATGAATTCGCCCCTACATGATTTGTAGATGTACGGCGCAAACCGCCGACATCCAGAAACTAACGCTGTAGAATGAATAAACAATTGAATTTTCCGCCAGGGAGTTTTTCTGAAAGCGAATAAATCGACAGCGCCAAGCCCGCATTCAACTAAGTCCCTCGAGGTTTCTAAACACATCAGCGCATCTTTCCCGATTGTCGGCATAGGTGCTTCTGCAGGTGGCTTAGAAGCCTTGGAACAATTTTTCCGCCATGCCCCTGTTGATAGCGGCATGGCGTTTGTGTTGGTGCAACATCTTGATCCCAGCCATGCCAGTCTGCTTACTGAAATTCTGCAGCGCACCACGACCATGCAAGTGGTCGAGGCGCAAGATCAAATCGCGGTGGCGCCCAACTGCGTGTATGTCATTCCGCCCAATCGCGATATGGCGATCAACTGCAACTGACCATTCCCAGCGAGCCGCGCGGGCAGCGCTTGCCGATTGATGCGTTTCTGCGCTCATTGGCTGAAGATCGGCAAGAACAGGCCATCGGCATTATTCTTTCCGGTACCGGCACCGATGGTACGCTCGGATGTCGCGCCATTCTTGGTGTTGGTGGTGTGACGCTGGTACAAACACCGGCCACGGCTAAATATGACGGTATGCCGGCCAGCGTCATTCAGGCGGGTTATGCCACGCAGGTATTGCCCGTTGAAAAAATGCCGGCAGCACTGCAGGTGGGGACGCATAGCTTTATCATCCCAATACAAACATCTCATGAGCCGCAAACTGTGCATGGCATAAATCATATTTTGATGCAGTTGCGCAGTAGTACCGGCCATGACTTTTCGCACTACAAAAAAAGTACCATCGGCCGCCGGATCGAGCGCCGCATGTCGCAACACAGCATTGATGACACCGATGTTTACGCTCGCTTTCTCAAAGAAAATCCGGCCGAAGTACAAACCCTGTTTAAAGAATTGCTGATTAACGTCACCAGTTTTTTCCGTGATGTTGAGGCATTTACCGTGCTGGAAAATGAAATCCTGCCGCAATTGTGCCAAGACAAACCTGATGATTATCTATTCCGTGTTTGGGTGGCAGGTTGTGCGACCGGCGAAGAAGCTTATTCCATTGCGATACTGCTGCGTGAGTTGCTGGAGCAAGCGCATCAAGAGTTTAAAGTGCAGATTTACAGTACCGATTTGGCGGATGATGCTATCGCTATTGCCCGGGCAGGTATTTATCCACCCAATATTGCCCAAGATGTCACCCCAGAACGTCTGCGTCGCTTCTTTGTTAAGGAAGATGCCGGTTATCGGGTGAAAAAAGAAATTCGCGAAATGGTGGTGTTTGCTATCCAAAACGTGATTAAAGACCCGCCCTTTACTCGACTGGATTTGCTCAGTTGCCGTAATTTGATGATCTACCTGGAAGGCGAACTACAGCACCGGTTGATTCCAACATTTCATTACGCACTTAAGCCGGGCGGCGTGCTGTTTCTGTCGCCTTCGGAGAGTATTGGTAACCATATCGATCTGTTTTCAGCACTCAACCGCAAATGGAAATTCTATCGCGCCATCCATACCAAAACCTCTACACGCACAGCGATGACACAAGTTTTATCCTGGACGGCAGATTCTACCAGCAAAGCGCCTGATGAAGTTATGAAAAACCCTAAAGAAACCAACTTTGCCGAACTGACCCGTAGAGTGTTGGTGCAATGCTTTGCTCCTGCTTCTGTAGTAACGGACCTGAAGGGCGAGCTACTTTATGTACATGGCGACACCGGTAAATACCTGCGTCCGGCACCCGGACAGGCGAGTCTTAATATCGTGGAAATGGCCCGAGAAGGTTTAGAGCTGGAGCTGCGTGGTGCCATGCGCGCCGCGGCCAGTGACGGTACGCCTACGCTTAATCGGGAAATACAGGTCAAAACCAACGGCGGATTTTCGACGGTCAGTCTTAGTGTTCGGCCCTTGCCAAACCAGGAAGGTAATCAAAATCTATTGCTGGTCAGTTTTCAGGACATCGCCAGTCCAGTTGCCAAACCGGGGCGTAAGCGTGTGCTGAAAACAGCCGAACTGGGGCGGATTGAAGAGCTGGAACGCGATTTAGCTTACCTGAAAGAAAGTCATCAAGCCGCCAGTGAAGAGCAACAAGCCTCTAATGAAGAGCTCAAATCGACCAACGAAGAAATGCAATCCACCAATGAGGAGTTGCAATCGACCAACGAAGAATTGGAAACCTCCAAAGAAGAGCTGCAATCGGTCAATGAAGAGCTCATCACCGTTAATGCAGAACTACAGTCCAAAATAGAACAACTGGCGGGCATGCAAAACGACATGAAAAACCTGCTCGACAACACCAATATCGGCACTGTATTTCTGGACGATCAAATGCTTATACGCCGCTTCACGCGCGAGGCCACCAATATCTACCGGCTGGTGCCTACCGACGTGGGCCGGTCGTTGATTGACATTAAATCCAATCTTGATAATGACGATCTGCTCAGTAAAGCACAGGCGGTGCTGGAGTCGCTGGTGCCGATTGAACAGGAAGTTCGCACCGATAACGGCGCTTGGTATTTAGCAAGGCTCCAGCCTTATCGCACGCTGGATAACATCATTGAAGGCGTGGTGCTGACCTTTACCGACATCAGCAAACGCATTGAGGCGGAGGCGGCTGTGCAAGTGGCGCGAGAGCTGGCCGAGAGCATTGTTGATAGTATCCGCGCACCGCTATTGGTATTAGATAGTGATTTGCAGGTGGTATCTGCCAACCGCGCCTTCTATCAGTATTTTCAAGTAATTGCTTCAGACACGGTTGGCCGCAAGATTTACGATTTGGGCAACAGTCAGTGGAATATTCCAGCCTTGCGTGAATTGTTAGAAATTATCTTGCCCCGCGATCAGGCGGTAGAAGGTTATGTAGTGGAGCATGATTTTCCGGTTATCGGGCATCACAATATTAGTTTGAATGCACGCCGCTTGATTGGTAAGGCCAACCAATCCGCGTTAATTTTATTGACCACTGAAGATATTGGTGATGAACCAGTTAAGGAGAATAAGGCATGAACCAAAAATGGGATGGCAGTGAGCGGCGCAAATCACTTAGAGAACAAGCCGAAGCTATGGTGGTGAGTTTATCGCCAGACCAGATAAGTTCTCAGCCGGCCGAAATATTGCTGCATGAACTGCTTGTCCACAAAGTCGAACTGGAAATGCAAAATGAGGAATTGCGCAGAGCCTATAGCTCATTGGAAGAAGCGCGGGATCGCTATATCGATTTGTATGAGTTTGCCCCAGTCGGCTACATCACGGTCAGCCGTGAAGGTCTGATTAGCGAAATCAACCTGACCGGAGCTACGTTGTTGGGCTGGGAGCGTACTAAACTGCTCAAACGGCGATTCTCGCAATTTGTCGCGCTGCCAGACCGTGATCGTTGGCATCGCCTGTTCCTGAACATGATGGAGAATGCCAACGGTAACAAGCATGAATTGGGATTGGAGATGACGCACGCCGACGACACTCGCTTTTATGCCCATCTCAACTGCTTACCCAAGCTATCTGCAGATGCGGCACCGGTGTTGCGCATCGCGCTGACCGACATCACTCAACAAAAAACTGCCATAGATCAGTTGGAGCATCTGGCCTTTTACGATCCTTTAACCGATTTGCCTAACCGGCAACTGCTAAAAGATAGATTGCGCTTAGCGATGGCCGCTAGCGCGCGTAGCAGGAAATACGGCGCGCTGCTGTTTATTGATCTGGATAATTTTAAAACCTTGAATGACACGCGAGGACATAACGTCGGCGACCTGTTACTCCAGCAAGTTGCCCAACGGCTGTTAAGTAGCGTGCGCAAGAATGATACTGCGGCGCGTTTGGGCGGCGATGAGTTTGTCGTGATGTTGGAAGACCTGAGTGAGAATGCGCAAGAAGCCGCCATTCATGCGGAGATTTCCGGTAAAAAAATACTGGGTGCCTTGAATGCGCCCTATCTACTTAACGGCCATGACTATCGTTGCTCAGCCAGTATCGGCGCGACCATGTTTTACGATCATGGCGTGGCAGAAGATGAATTGCTGCGACACGTCGATATTGCTATGTATCAAGCCAAGCACAGAGGCCGCAATAACCTGTGTTTTTTCGATCAGGCGATGCAAGCGGTAATCGTTGAACGTGCTGCGATGGAGGCCGATTTACGCCTTGCTATCGAGCAAAAGCAATTCATCCTCTACTACCAACAGCAAATCACCCATGATGGTCGGATTGTCGGTGCCGAAGTATTGATCCGCTGGCAACATCCGGAGCGTGGCCTGATTCTACCGATGGATTTTATCCCGTTAGCGGAAGAAACCGGGTTGATCTTAGCGATTGGTCAGTGGGTGCTGGAAACTGCTTGCGCGCAACTTAAGCGCTGGGAAAATAACCTACAAACGCAGCACTTACAATTGGCTGTCAATGTTAGCGCGCATCAGTTTCATCAAAATGATTTTGTAAAACAAGTTAGCGCTTTACTGGAAACATCAGCCATCGACCCCACCCGCCTCAAACTAGAGCTTACCGAAAGCATGTTGCTCAATGATCAAGTTGAAATCACCGCCAAAATGCATGCGCTAAAGGCTTTGGGTGTCGGTTTCTCATTAGATGATTTTGGTACCGGCTATGCTTCATTGTCTTACTTGACGCACTTGCCATTCGATCAGCTTAAAATTGATCAGGGTTTTATCCACAACATCGGTCTCAACCACACTGATTCCGTCATTGTGCAAACCTTTATAGGTATGACCAGCAACTTACCCGATATGCAAATTATCGCAGAGGGCGTGGAAACCGAAGACCAACGCGCCTTTTTGGAACACAACGGCTGCGGGCTGAGTCAGGGGTATTTATTTAGTGAGCCGGTGCCGCTAGCAGAGTTTGAGGCATTGCTGCCTAAGTGAAAATGGCGTAGGAGCGGGCCGTGCCCGCGATTTGCTTGGATTGATTCGCAGGCAAGGCCTGCTCCTACAGCTTGATGTGTTTGTAGATAAACCGTTGGCTGAGCGGAGCTGAAGCCAATGGCTAACGCCCTTAATCCCCAGATTTATTTTTCGCGCTCATCGACTCGGTGACGTCTTTGCCGGTGCCGTGATAACCGGTAAAACGGCCTGTGGGGTCGAACATCGGTTCACCACTAACCATTAAATATTGTCTGGTGCCATCGGGATTGGTCCGGCGGTAGACAAAATCCAGAAACGGTTTTCTGGCGGCTATGTTTGCCTCCAGTATTTTACGTTCCGACTCATTCCAAACATCGCCCTGATTTTCTTTTGCGATGCCGTGTTCATCGTTAGTCAGGATGCCGAGCATTTCCAGGGCCGGGCCGTAGATATTGGAGAAGTGACCGTCTTTGTCCTGCTCCCAATACCAATCGGACGACAGCTCGGTCAGGCGACGAAAACGTGCTTCGCTTGCTTGAAGTTCGGCAGTCCGCTCTTGCACGGATTGTTCCAGGATTTGATTGTGATTTTTCAGTTGTTTGTATAACAGCCGCACTTCCAGCATGTTGTGGATACGCGTTTTGACTTCGACCAAGTCAAACGGTTTGCTGATGAAATCTTTGGCGCCAGCTGTCAGCGCCCGCAGTTTATGGCCCGGTTCGGCAGTAATCGCGATGACCGGAACGTAATCATCGGATTCAATTTCTTTAAGGTTTTCCATGACCTCAAAACCATCCATGCCTGGCATTTGTAAATCTAGCAAGATCAGTTCGTAGTTATTTTTTTGGTGTAACGCGCAAACTTCAAAAGGATCGCTGGTGGTGGCAAAGCGTGTATAGCCGGCATCACTCAGCATTTCCGCAAGTAGCAGCACATTAGATGGCTGATCATCAACGATCAGAATGTTGGCGTTAAGAATGTCTTGTTTATTAATCATTGTATTTGTCCGGTTTCATTGGCGTCGGCCAATTCCAGTTTGGCATGTTTTAGGGCCTCATCAAGGGCAATCAGCAGTTCTTTGACCTTGATGGGTTTGGTGAGATAGCGGAAAAAACCCGCCGCCAATCCTTTTTCTATGTCATGGGGCATGGCATTGGCGCTCAGGGCAATAATTGGGATGTGTTTTGTGTGCGGATCTTCGCGCAGAATTTTTAGCGCTTTCATACCGTTGATGCCGGGCAGGTTAATGTCCATCAAGATCACATCCGGTAGATGCTTGCGCGCCAGTGTGATGCCAAGATTGCCATCACGCGCGCTCAATAAACTCAAATGTGGGTGGCCTTCAATTAAGTGCTCGACCAGCATCAAGTTGGCCGGATTATCTTCTACATAGAGTAGCGTGGACGGTGTTGTTTGGCTGTGTTCATGTGTGTTCAGCTTGGCGAGTATTGGTAAATCATCCGTGTGTGGCAAAGTATCGTCGCGGAGCAATTCAATCCAGAATTCACTACCTACGCCGACGGTGCTTTCCACGCCGATGGCGCCGCCCATCATTTCGACCAGTTGTTTGGTGACCACCAGGCCGATGCCGGTACCTTCCACGCTACCGTTTTCTTGTCCAAGTCGATTAAAGGGCTGAAATATCTGCGCCAGTTTATCAGCGGGTAAGCCCACACCACTGTCTATGATGCTGATGCGAATGCGTTCCGGGCTGGTTAAGGTTAGCTTGATTTCAATGGTGCCATGTTCGCGGTTGTATTTGATGGCATTGGACAGTAAGTTGATCAGCGCCTGTTTCACTCGGGTGCGATCGGCATAGATAAATGAGGTGCTGTCGAAGGGCGTAAAGATCAGTTTGATGTCCCGTGTTTGTAATTTGGGTTCGATCATCGCCTGGCATTCGAGCAACAGATCAATCAGTGATACCGGTTCTTGTGATAACGAGAGGTTACCGGACTCAATCAAGGCCAGATCAAGGATTTCATTGATAAGGTCAAGCAAATACCAGCCCGCTTTGATAATTTGCGCGATTCGTTCATGTTGGGATGCGGTGGGTTGCGGATTGCCTGCTTCCAGTAACTGGGAAAAACCAAGGATGGCATTGAGCGGAGTGCGTAACTCATGGCTCATGCGCGATAAAAAGTCCGATTTGGCTTTGTTGGCTTGTTCTGCAGTGGTAATAGCTTCGTGGAGTTTTGCTTCGGCGAGCTTGGTTTCGGTGATGTCCAACAGCATGTTAATGCCGCCGATGACGTTGCCATGAGCATCACTTAACGGCGTCGGGTACGGCCTGAAAATAACGCGACTGCCGTCTGGCCGTTCCGCAATGGCTTCGATACCCGTGACTGAGCGATTTTCTTGTACTGACATTGCCATTGGGCTTTGGTCGAACGGCACTGGTGTGCCATCCATTAGAAAAACTTTCCAGCTTACGCACCATTTATCGGTGCCTATTTGCGGGGTCCGACCGGAGAATTCGACTGCAGCCGGATTAAAATAGGTAAGAAGGCCTTCGGCGTCAGTCGTGTAGATAGCAATTGGCAGTGCGTCAATCATGTTGCGGAACCTACGCTCGGTTTCCTGTAATGCCGCCTGTATCTGTTTACGTTCGGTGATGTCTTGAACGATGCCGGCCATACGATGACTGATGCCGGTCTTATCGGGTTGATGTTCGCCGGTTGCCCAAATCCAACGTATCTTGCCATCGGCGCGACGAATACGACATTCGAAATTCCAGTCGGATTTTTCTGCGTTGGCAGCAAGGAATAGCCTATCGACCTCGGCGCGGTCTTCGGGAAGTATGTGCTCCAAAAAAGTCTCGTAAGTCCACTCAGGCTGCAATGAGTCGTAGCCAAAAATGCGGTCGTGCGTCAGTGTGCGATGCGTGTTGTGGGTGATTAGATCAAGATCCCAGCCGCCGGTGTGGGTCATTTCCAGAATAAAGTTGGAGCGCGCATCACTCTCTCGCAAGGCCAGTTGCGCGGCTCGTTCTTCGGTAATGTCGCGGAACACTAAGACCGTGCCCAGTACCTGACCGTCGCGGTCGCGAATGGGTGCACAACTGTCGGCTATATCAAACTCGCTGCCATTGCGTGCAATCAGTAGCGTGTGATCGGCTAGACCTTGCACTGTGCTGTTCGCTAACGTTGCCATGACTGGAATGGTAATAGCTTCGCGGTTGTGTTTATTGATGATGTGAAAAATTTCGGCCACCGGGCGCCCCGTGGCTTCTGCTTGCGTCCAGCCGGTAAGCTTTGCCGCAACGGCATTCAAGACGGTCACCCGTGCTTCGGCGTCGGTGGCTATCACAGCATCGCCGATGGAGTTGAGGGTGACGGCAAGTTTTTCTTCGCTGATTTCTAAGTTGACGTTGGTTTGCTGTAGTTTTTTATTGGTATCTTCCTGTAGTTCCAGCAAATGCTGCGTTTCAATGTGCAATAAATTCTTGATACGTTGCTGGGATTCGCGATAAATAAAATAAGGCAGGCTAAGCGCAAATAACAGCGTCAACAAGCTGGCAAAAACGATGATGACAAATAAGTTTCTCATCTTCTGTAACAGGGTGGCTTCATGCTTGGCCAGCTCAGTGTGCTTGATGTCGTTGAAGGCGCTCATTTGGGCACGAATTGACGTCATCAACTGCTGACCACCGCTATGGCTTAGCAATGTCAGCACAGCCGCCATGTCATGCTTACGGCGCAATTCAATCACCTCGGCTAATTCTGCCATTTTGGCATCCACCAAGGGCACCAGAGCATTCAGCGGTTTATTGGCTGCGGGGATTGAGTTAAGTTGCCGCAATTGATCCAGGTCACCAATGATATGATCGCGCACCATCAAGTAAGGCTCTAAAAATGCCTCGTCACCAGTTAATAAATAGCCGCGCTGACCTGTTTCGGCATCTTTTAATTCCGACATCAAGGCGTTGGCGCGGAGTATTAAATCACTGGTATGCCGCCGCGCTTCGAGAGCGGTTTCACTTTGTTTAAACGCCCAGAACGATGCTGCAACTATCAGCGCAATCAGCGCCACCAGGAGCAATGCGCCTGCAATTGAAAAAACCAGCTTATTATTTGTTTTCAAGAATGATGATCCTAGGACTGGTTAGCTTTGTTGGTGATTCATGATGTTATGCTTTGTGTCATTGCCGAACTGACCTTTGTAGGAGCGGGCCTTGCCCGCGAATAATGTGGAACAACTTCAATAATTGCGGCAATCATTGGCAGGCAAGGCCCGCTCCTACTGTAATCATGATGCTCTATTAGTCATGCGTAGGCTGGATAAGCGTTAGCGCATCCGGCAATTGCGGTGGATGCGCGTTGCTTATCCACCCTACACAATAAACGCATTGCCTCACTCAGATTAAAGGCTGAATAGTTAGAAGATTTTTTCCGTTCGCCTGTCCATAGATCACCCTAGCGGTGAAGCCTGTCGAAGGGTGAATGGAAGAATCCGAGGTATAAATGGGAACGATGTAAGTGTGTTATTCATGTCGTCCCAAATCACTAAGCAAACGATGAAATTCATTCTTGACGACGCCGTAGCATTCACAACTTCGAGTCTCTAATCCTGAGCGATCAATCACCGTGATGTGACCACGGCGGTAACTAATAAACCCGGCGCGCTGTAAATTGCCGGCGGCTTCGGTGATGCCTTCGCGGCGCACGCCGAGCATGCCGGCGATCAATTCCTGAGTCATGATCAATTCACTGGTGGGCAGTCTGTCGAGGGTTAACAACAACCAGCGACACAGTTGCTGCTCGACAGAATGATGTCGATTGCAAACGGCAGTTTGAGAAATCTGCGTCATTAACGCCTGGGTGTAACGCAGCATCAATGCCATCATCGGCCCGCCGCGATTAAACTCGGTCATCATCACGTGTCGTTTCAGGCGGTAACCGTGGCCTGCGGTATGCACGCTGGCGCGACTGGTGGTGGTATTACCGCCCATTAAAATGGACACGCCAAGAACGCCCTCATTACCCACACCGGCAATTTCTGCTGACGCGCCATTCTCCATTAAGTAGTTTAACGACACGATCGCGGAGGTTAAAAAATAGACATGTTGCAATTGATCGCCAGATTCATAAAGCACGTCGCCTAGCGGTAGTGCTATCAATTCCAGGTAGGGAGCAATACGCGCGAAGATTTCTGTCGGTAGGGCCGCGAGAAGATGGTTTTGCTTGGGGGAAGGCTGTTCGGAAAGCGCGCTGACCATAAGGTTGACTCTGAAGTATGTGTGGCTGAGTGGTTAGAAACCAGCACAACAACGAAGGTTGAGACCTTGACGGTAATATTGTGGGGTTAGTTATAACAGATTTCACCACTTAGAATGGGGAAAAATAGTTGCAAATAAATGGTCTTAATAACTGATTTTAACTTAACAATCTAATTCATCTACGTGCGCTAGCATACAGACGACAAGCGCGTTCTTCGGTACTGTTTGATCTCAGATTAGGGCAACGCTAAAAATCCTCTTTCAAAGATGGGCCGGTAAGTTAAGCCGTTCGTGGTCGACTGCAGGGATGTAGGAGCTAGGGCACGGCGCTTTAGGCGACGCATGGAGCAGTTTGTCGAACCATGTACGGATTAACCATTCACGCTTCGACAAGCTCTGCGCGAACGGTTAATCCTTAACTTAAAGATATTTTCCTGAGGAGGCATAGATTTTAGAATTTCTTAATCTGACTTTTAGCCAACTCACAGGAGAGATCCCTTGCCTTTCAATCACGCTGTTCAAGCGACTAATCAATTGTTGGATGCTTTGCCGCCCAAGGATTGCGAACAGCTGCTTAGCAAATGCGAGCACATTGAGCTTAATTTTGCCGAAGTGCTGTGCCGTCCGGGGGAACGCATTTCGTATGTGTATTTCCCCACTGGCAGCTTTATTTCTTTGGTGACTCCGGTTGATGGCAAGTCCGGCTTAGAAGTGGGGCTGATCGGCAATGAAGGCATGTTGGGCCTTACTCTGATGCTAGGTGTCGATTTCGCGCCGTTTCATGCACTGGTGCAGGGGGGCGGTCCAGCGTTGCGGATGACTGCCGCAGCATTTTTAAGTGAACTTGGACAGAGCGCTACGTTGCAGCAGAAGTTGAAGCGTTATTTATATGTGTCGATGAGCCAGCTTGCACAAACCGCAGCATGTACCCGTTTTCATGTGGTGGAGGCGCGCCTGGCCCGATGGCTGCTGATGACGCAGGACCGAGCGCACTCTAATTATTTTCATGTGACCCACGTTTTTTTGGCGTACATCTTAGGTGTACGTCGGGTCGGTATCACCAAAGCTGCCAATGCACTACAGAAGCGCAAGCTGATCAGCTACCAACGCGGCAATATTACGATTATCGACCGCGCCGGTCTGGAGGCTGCGTCCTGCGGATGTTATCGGGCTGATAAAGAATCTTATGCGCGGATTTTGGGCTAGCTAGGGAAGTGCTGAACAAATCGATTTCGCTCATGGTTCGACAAGCTCTCGGCAACTGCTCCATGCATTGCCCTACCTCCTGCATCCATGCAGTCGACCACGAACGAAATCAATAAGTTACCGTTCATCCTGAGCTTGTCGAAGGATTTAATCAGCGTTTCCCTCGCTGAGATTCATGGAATGCACCGAACCGGAGTCGGAAGGTGCGTGAATCTTAGTCGCCGGTAGCTATATCGTTCCGGCGTTTTATCGAGCGTGCTGTTTGCGATGGAAAAATGCAATCGGTCGATGCCGATAGCGTAACGTCATTGCTGCGATGTTTAGCCACCTTGTCGTGGATAAACGATATTGGAGCAGGACAGCCGGGGCTTGCGTAGCAATCTAACCGTCGCTAAGTTTTGATGATTTCACGCAGGAGCAAGGAAATTACCCTTCAAAACTTAGCGACTCGCTTGAGCTGTTGTTGTAGGAGCGGGCCTTGCCCGCGTTCGAAAACAAAAATCGCGGGCAAGGCCCGCTCCTACTTTCGACGGTCTAAATCTCAAATGGAGAAAAACATGTCTCAAACAATTAATAATTACAACGCCTTACCTAATACAGTTGTGCTTGGGCTAGCGCAGATACTCTTGATCAGCGCCTTCGCACTATCGGGCTGTACTACCCCAATAGATAACGGTGAACAAAGTAAATCAACACCGCCGGCGCAGGGCAGTGTCACCAAGCCGTTGCATAAGGAAGTGGGTGAAGCGTCTTGGTATGGGCCGGGGTTGCAAGGCAAGGAGACGGCTAATGGCGAGACTTTTAATCAAAAAGAGCTGACTGCTGCGCATCCGAGTTTACCGATGGGCACCAAGGCCAAAGTCACTAATCTTGAAAACGGCAAAAATGTCGAAGTTAGAATTAACGATCGCGGACCATTTGTTGGCGAGCGAGTGATTGATGTTTCCAAAGCTGCGGCCAAAAAACTAGATATGCAAGAAGACGGCACCACGCAGGTCAAGATTGAGACCAAAGTGACCAAGAAAAAATAGCGCAGAACCAAGGTCTTAAGACAGTATTGAAATATTTTTTCCTGGGTGCGATACCGCACCGACTGACATGCCAATGCTCTCTATCCTAAAGCCTGGAAAGAAATGATGCAGGAAGCTCAGATTAATATTAATGAGGCCAACCAATGAAAAGACAGAAATTATACGGTACACGTTACAACGCCATGGCTGGTTACATTGACATGGTATCTCCGCAGGTTGCTGATCAATTGGGCGCTGAAAAGCTGTCGCTGGAGCAAGCCGTTATTGAATTGGCGACTCTTAAGCAGGCGCTTATAGCCAGTCAGGAAGAAGTTGCAACACTGTCAAAAACTAATGCCTCGTTTAAATTTAGGTTAATTCGGATGGCGAAAAAGTGCGTGCATGCGCAGCGATTTGGCTATCACGATGAACTGACCGGTCTGCCTAATCGCAGTTTACTGATGGACCGGCTTAAACAAGCGATAGTGCATTCCGCTCGGCAGCACAAACAAGTGGCGCTGCTTTTTATTGACCTGGATAAATTCAAACAGGTTAATGATAGTTTTGGGCATGCCGGCGGCGATCAACTTTTGCAGCAGGTGGCGCAACGATTAACGGCCTGTCTGCGTTATGGTGATACCGCCTGCCGATATGGTGGCGACGAGTTTGTGATTATGTTGCCGGAAATTGAAGGGCATGAATGTGTGGCGGCGGTGACCAAGAAAATCCGCACCAGCTTGGCGGCGTCTTATGATGTGGACGGCAATGCGGTTGACTTAACAGCGAGCATTGGCTCAGCTGTATATCGTAACGACGGTCAAGATTGCAGCGATTTGATCAAGCAAGCCGATACCGCCATGTATTTGGCTAAAGCCTACAGCGTGCCAATCCAGTCCTTTGAAACGGCGATGCAAATGTAGACTGCACTTAACTGATTGACCTTAACTATTCAGCGTGAAACACAACAGACCCTCTCCAGCGTACCCACAGGGCATAAAGTAGAGGGTAGGGCAACGCAGGAGCAGTTGCCGAGGGGAATTTAATGCAAGGAAAATGCTTATTTCGGTCCCCTCATCCCAGCCTTCTCCCGGTGGGAGAAGGGGCTAATTGTCGCGCTGAATAGTTACGATTGATCTATCAAAGTAGGTCGGTGACTTCTACCGCTACCGTCATTATCGGTGATTGTCCTGAGGCCGCGATAAACGAGCCTGATACGGGCGGTACCATTTCAGGATGACGACTGACGGCCAGCGCGATGTAGTTGTTATCTACTACCTTGCCGGTGGTCGAGTCGAACCCTTTCCAACCAGCGCCGGGCAAGTAAACTTCTGCCCAGGCATGCGTCGCGCCTTGATCCTTCAGCAGTGACGGCGAATACTGATAACCGCTGACAAAACGCGCCGCCAAGCCCAGACAATGGCAAGCTTCGATGAACAACGTTGCAAAATCACGGCAAGAGCCGGAACGATTGGCTAAGGTGGTCGCGGGTGTTTGCACACCTGGTTCTTCGCGTTGTTGATAGCTAAATCCAGTCGCAATCGCTTTATTAATCCATTCCAACAGCAAATAAGTTTCCACGACTTGGCCTGCAACCCAAAATTGTCGTAACCACGGGCTTAATACCGGCCGGTCTTTGACAAAGATTGTGCTCAGATATGGCCCCAAATCGATACGCTCAGCGGCATCATACTGAAACGGAAAACGCACGGCATAATCCGCCACCAGAAAGTTTAGCGGTTGGGAATCATAGTGCTGGAGCGTGAGGTGGCTTTCGATTAAGAGTCGGCTGGCTGGCTGGGTAAAAGTGGCTTCCGCGACAGCATTGTCGTAAACATCACGTTGCCATTGCAGTTGGTGAGCGGGAGAAATAGTCAGCTCGGCTGATTCGATACGGATGTCGTGACCTTCACGGGGACGCAAAAGTAACCGATGCGGCAGCAGGGTGACGGTTTCTGCATATTGGTAGGTAGTTACATGCTTTATTTGCAGTCGGCGCATCGTTATCAATCCTGGGGACTGTAGGTGGAATTGTTATTTTACCGGTGCGATTAAGATTCTATGTGGATTTTAGTGGTTGATTTTATGAAGTTTGCCATCTATCAACAGTCGAACTGTTGATAGATGGCCGTTAGCTGAGCGGAGCTAATTCGGCTCCGCTCAGTCAACGACTCTTCCCGCATTAATCAGAAATGGTAATGCGCACCTATACCAATATATTCGACTTTTTCTTTATAAAACTGCCCGCTAGGCGAGAAGCCATTGTAATACTCGGCAAGAATCTGCAATTTTCTGCCTAATACCTGTGCATTTTCAAACTCTACACCCGCCCTGGCCGATACATCGGTACTCCAGTTGTTTTGATCATAATTCTTAATGTCAGCGGCAATAACCGGACGCATTGACGCAAACTCTATCCGCCACGGGCTGCGAAACTCAACACCATATTGCGCCGACCATATCTTGAGCTCGGATGGTTCTTTATGGAACAAACCGCCGCCCCCGCCATATAAACGCACGCCATAGGGAAGTTCATAAGACAGTTTTAGATCCGCGCCTTCGTAACTGAGATTGACGCGTTCAAATTGCGTATTTACTTTACGTAGTAAAAACTCGTCGCCAAGGTGTGAACTTTGATGATAAATACGGCCAAACGCTGAAAATTGACCCGCGCGAACACTTGAGTACAGCGAGGCAATAAAGTCGGTATTAAGTAGGTCCGACGATGACGCTCCCAGGTTAAAGTCGCTAAAGACGCCAGCTTGCAGGCCTGCTTCCCATTGCGCTGAGGAGTGCCCAAAGTTACTGCGGTAAATCGGTATGGTTTCACCAAAGCTGACAGAAGCTATATCGCGACCATCAAAATTATTGCTTTGGTAATTACGGTACGCCGCAGAAAAATGCGCCCATCGGGTATCGGCCAATAAGGGCTTGAACAAATGCCCTTTAGGTAGCAGTCCTGTGGGCGCAATAGTCGACTCAGTCAATTTGACGTTATCAGTGCCGGTAGTTGCGCCCGATGTTGAAGCAGAGGTAGCTTCAGTTGTTTTGACAGCATTAACGCCGGGGATTTCTGCTAATAACTGCAAAGCTTTGGTTTTATCAGCGGGCTTTAAATCAGCAACCGGCAAGATAATGACGCCATCTTTAACGTCTAATGGCGGCAAATTCAGCTGTAAGCTTTGCTTCAGCACGCCAGCTGCGTAACCGGCAATGTAAGCATCATCTTGAACAGTTGCATTGGCGTAGGCCGGAACCAGCAATACGCCCAGCGCAGCGGTAACGCGTAAAGCAGCCATTATTTTGTACTCGGAACAGGTGTAACAATCAGTGTAGATTGCACGGATTTAACATTCTTTTGAGCAGTTGCAACTTCCACAGCTCTGCCCAGGTTTACTTCCGAATCAACCGTGCCGCTTAACTTAACCACACCATTTACAGTAGTCACGTCTATATGAGAGCCTCTAAGTAACGAGTCACCTAAAATGGCGGCTTTAACGGTAGTGGTAATCACTGAATCATCAATAAAGTTACCAGCAGTTTCTGCTTTATCGACGACTGACTCCTTAGCCTTTTCAATTTTTTGTTCTGCATTTTCTGTCGCCTGATCCAATTTTTTGCCGGCGCTTTCTAAGGCGCCCTTAGATGAGTCAGTTGATTCTTTAATGCTTTCTTGAACGGCTTCGGTTTTCTTGTCTAAAGATTCTTTGGCCGCATCAATTTTTATTTCTGCTTTTTCAGTGGCGGCATCAATTTTTTGCTCTGCTTTTTCAGCCGCCTGGTCGATTTTTTGACCAGCTTTTTCCGCAGTACCTTCTTGTTGGCAACCCACCAAACCAAGTACAGCGGTTAAGCAACCGATCACCAGCACTTTATCGGCTGAAGTTTTTTGATTGAGGTTTTTGTTAGTTTTCATAGTTTTTTCCTTAAATATAAGTGAAGTAAAAGCACGCTCGACGAGCGGTAAACTCGTTTTTATAGTAGCGATAAGATCAAACGCAGTCTGTTCGCTATCGAACATAAGCGCTGGTGATGTTTGCTGGAGATTGTAGGGGCAGGCCTTGCCTGCGAACGGCTTGTCATTAGCTCGACTAACATCGCGGGCAACGGCAAAGTAGGTGGTGTTACCCCCCTTTGTAAAAGGGGGGCAGGGGGGATTTAATATTTACTCTTGAATCCAAATCAACTCAACACGACGGTTTTCTGATCTTCCGGCTTCGGTGCTGTTGTCGGCAATTGGTTTAGTTTCGCCGTAACCTTTGGCAATCATTTTGTTAGGAAGGCCTTTGATTGTTAGGTATTCGGCTACTGATTGTGAACGCCGTTGCGAGAGTTTTAAGTTGTAGTTGTCAGAGCCTTCGCTGCTGGCGTGGCCCTGGACTTCAATGTCGTTGGTCTGAGGATTAGACATCAGGTTTTGCACTACGCCATTGAGGATGGTCATGGCGCTTGGTGTCAACTCGGCTGAGTCGTATTTGAAATTTACCCCCTTGAGCACAAGCCTGATTAAACAGCCGTTAGCGTCCACCTTGCCGCCTGCAATGGTTGACGGGCATTTATCTAAACAGTTATTGACACCGTCAGCATCCGAATCAAGCGTTGAGCAATCGGCAACTTGTGCAGTTGTGATTGGTGGAGTAGCTATTACAGAGGATTTGGGTTTGTCACCGAACGGAATCACAAAACCAACGTTAACCGTCATATCGTGAAATTCGTCAGTACCCGCTTGAACATGGGCATTGAGATTGTTGTTGTAACGGTAGCGCACATCAGTGCGGATCAAAAAGTTGTCATGCAGTTCGTAGGTAAAACCAGCGCCCGCTTCACCAATAAAACCGACGCCGCAATTAGCTGAGGCACAGGTGTTCATTGCGCCTAAACCGATGACGGTATAGGGGGAGAATTTATCCCGGAAGAAATAATATTGCGCATCGGCAGTGCCGCCCGCTAAATCCCAAGGGCCGTTAGTGCCGCCAAAGCCTTCGTAAAAGCCTTTCAATTCAACGTTGAAATGTTTATCGATGATTTTGCCTGCACCTAAACCGCCGCCCCAGCCATCGCTGGAATTACGATCGCCGCCGGTTCTAACAAATGAAGCAAAAGGCGCGACATACCAACGATTATCTTGGTATTGGTCGGCGGCCTGAGCAAGCGGCAGCAGGCCCACGCCTGTTAATGAGGCAATGGCAAGTAAGTTTTTATTTAGCATGGTGAGTCCTTGGGTGGCATTAAAAAATTGGCATCCATAACAACCACTACTTGGCGTTGATGGGGATATTTGTTGGCTTTGTTGTTAAAAAATCTCAAAAGTAGCTTAGCGGCAACAGCAAGCGGCCGTCCGTTCGTTACCGTACATAACAGGCTGCCGAGAAAATTATTATTTGAATAACTAGATATGAGCGCTATCGAACCGACTAAAACAAATTTGGTGGCTAAAGTGCTTGCATTGATCTGGGAGTGTGGCGTGGATTCGCTGCAAAGCCCCGAGAGTTCTCTAAGAAGCTGAACTATTAATTGTTCGCTGAAAGCCCTATCGCACACTAACTTAAACAGGACATTTCATCATGAGCACGATCACTACTAAAGATGGCACAGAAATTTACTACAAAGACTGGGGCTCTGGGCCAGCCGTAGTCTTCAGTCACGGCTGGCCGCTCAGCGCCGATGCTTGGGAAAGCCAGATGGTCTTCTTGGCAGCCAATGGCTATCGCTGTATTGCTCATGATCGTCGCGGTCATGGCCGGTCCAGTCAGCCTTATAACGGCAACGACATGGACACCTATGCTGACGATCTCTCAGAGCTCATCGACAGGCTAGGACTAAATGACATTACTTTGGTTGGCCACTCGACCGGTGGTGGTGAAGTTGCCCGATATATTGGCCGTCATGGGTCTCAACGCGTCGCGAAGGTGGTATTGATGGGTGCTGTGTCGCCGCTGATGCTCAAGACCGACGCCAATCCTGCAGGCTTACCAATCGAGGTGTTTGATAAGATTCGTGCCGGCGTCGGCGCTGACCGTTCGCAATTTTATAAGGATCTCACCACGCCGTTCTACGGCACCAATAGGCCGGGGGCCAAGATCAGTCAAGGTGTCCGTGATGCATTTTGGTTGCAGGGCATGCAGGGCGGCTTGAAGAACCAGCTCGACTGCATTAAAGCCTTTTCCGAGACGGATTTTACTCCGGATCTCAAGAAATTCGATATGCCCACCCTTATTATTCACGGCGATGACGACCAGATTGTGCCGATCGATGCCTCGGCTCACGCTTCGGCCAAACTTATTAAGAATGCGACGTTAAAGATTTACCCTGATGGTCCTCACGGCCTTGCTGACACCCACAAAGCTGAGCTAAATGCCGATTTGTTAACCTTTATCAGCGCGTAAAGGTGCGTGTTGGCATCGTTCGTTATGCTATAGGCCTTCCCCAAGGCCGGTACATCCTTATTCTCTAGCAGCGGCGTAGGATCATAGTCGGCCAGGATAGCTTTAATAAGGTAACTTATTAATTTAATTCGTAATGAGCTTGCCAAATCACGAACAAATCAATTTCGCCATTAACGAAAAAATCATTCATGTAGTGCCAATTAGGCTCTGTTCGCTACCGTACTGACTAACTTCAGTTTTACCCGTATCGTTTTAATCGAGCGTGGGGGATTGTTATTCCGCGCTTTAGCCATTGCTATCTGGGTGATGGCTAAATAATTATCAGGAGGCACCATGAACAAAGATCAAATAAAAGGCCGCGTTGAAGAAGCCAAAGGTAAGGTCAAGGAAGTCACCGGCAACATATTGGACGACGAGGAGTTGGAGTTAGAAGGGAACATTCAAAAAAACATCGGTAAAGCCAAAGCTGGCTTTGGCGATCTCAAAGAAGATCTTAAAAAAGACAAATAAACGAGTGCAGCAAACGAGCATCAGTTTCGGTCCAGCATGGACGCCGTTTCATTATCTTGAAAACAACACTCACCAGTCAGGAGATCACTATGTTTAAACGATTATCGTTAGTTATGGTTACGCTAACGGCCGGTCTACTAATAATGTCCAGCCCCAGTCGAGCCGAACAGGAACCTGCTATGCAATTGGCTGCCGATTCGGCGTTGGAAAATACCCAACGTAATGTGCGTGATAAAGATAACACTACGTTAACCCCGGAAGATCAAAAGGAAACTAAAAAGGACATCAAAATCACGGCTCATATCAGACAAAAGGTGGTTAGAGATAAGTCGCTATCAGTCAACGCGCAGAATGCCAAAATCATCAGTCGTAATGGCGTGGTGACTTTACGCGGACCTGTTGAAACTGCCGCTGAAAGCACGAAACTACAAAAAATCGCCGAGAAAACGCGTGGTGTAGTGAAGGTAGATAATCAACTTGAAAATAAAGCGCCCTAAAGGCCCAGGAGAACGTCATGACTAAAGCAGTTTTTTGTATCGCCCAAAATCTCGAACAAACAGAAAGCATTGTTAATCATCTAACCACTGCAGGTTTTTCAACCAATGATATATCGGTGCTGTTTCCCGACAAATCCACTACCCAGGATTTTGCCCATGAAAAGCACACCAAAGCGCCGGAAGGGGCGGCTATTGGTGGCACAGTGGGCTTAGGCACGGGTGCTGTAGTTGGCTTGTTAGCGGGGATTGGCGCCCTGGCTATCCCAGGTGTCGGTCCTTTAATCGCCGCAGGCCCCATTATGGCGGCACTGAGCGGTGCAGCAGTCGGTGCAGCTACCGGCGGTTTGGCTGGCGGGTTAATCGGTCTGGGTATTCCAGAGTATGAAGCCAAGCGCTATGAAGGAAAAATCAAGGGGGGAAGTGCCTTGATTTCTGTCCATGCGAAAACCAGCGAAGAGATTGATAAGGCGAAAGACATTTTCGAGAAGGCACATGCAGAGGATATTTCCTCGACTGAAGAAGCATCTGTCTAATTAGACAGGAGGCGCATCATTTAATAATGATGCGCTTCACTCTTCAGCTGATGCAAAGCTAAATACACTTAATCATTAAATAATTACTTAAGGAGTTTGTCATGCATAACATTGAAGCAATCAACAAATTATTGAAAAATGAATTAGCAGCAACGGAAACCTATCAACAGGCTTTAAATAAGCTTAAAGAAGATGTCAGTCTAGGCGAAGCAGAACAGTTAAGGCCAATTTATGAGGATCATAAAGTTGCGGTTGCCAGTCTACAGACACAAAGCCGTGATCTTGGCGGCACTCCTGATGAGGACTCAGGCGCTTGGGGCACCTGGGCAAAATTAGTCCTGGGAGGAGCTAATATTCTTGGCAAAAAAACCGTGCTACAAGCGTTACATGAAGGTGAAAAAAGTGGCGCAGATGATTATGAAGAAGCTTTAAAGGATACCGAGCTAGCTGCCGATCTGCGCTCATTAATTGAAACAAAGCTGCTACCTGCTCAACAAGCGCATATTCGCATTTTGGATCGACTATTGGACGCTGCTTAGCCTTTTAGACGATTGCTGCTTCCTAACATCAGGCAGCTAAATCCGTAAATTAGGCTTTTGGAGCCATTGTCGACTCTTCGCCCATGTTTGATACACCCCTTATTACTAACAATGGAGTTACGCTCATGATTAGGCGCACACGATATGGTTTATTGGCTATCTTGGTTACCTGTTCGACAGCTTGGGCGAATGAACCAGTAAATTCATCCACAAAAAGTGAAAGCAAACAAAATTGTCCGGCATTCAGCACGCTTGATAACAATCACGATGACTTAATTAGTCGAGATGAAGGCTTAAGCAATGAGTATGTTGCTAGGTACTGGGACATACTAGACGCCGACTTAGACGGAAGCTTAACACCCGCAGAATTTGCCAAGTTGGAATCGGTTGTGCAAAGAGAAGAGTCTTTAAAAACTGACCATCCTCAAGATGTCGAACAGTATAAAAAGGGGAAATATATTTCTCCCAATGAACAGATCGAACGTAATAAACGCGAAGGTAAGTAGTAATTCTAATATTACAAAATCAATAGGTTATTTTTAATGGGGTGCGACGAACTCAACTTCTATAAGTTTTCTTGCACCCTCTAAAATCAGCGGCTGCTGAGCAATGTGGTATAGAACCCTCATCTTGCTTTTGAATCCCACTCATTGGACATAAAAATGAAGCCGATTAGTAAAATCTTTTTCAAAGGGTTAATTGCCATTATCCCCCTTATATTTACCCTTTATTTACTCTTCTGGCTTGCCGGTACTGTTGAGTTGGCGCTGGGAAATATTTTCAAGTTTATCTTCCCGGATAGCTGGTACATACGAGGCTTGGGGGTTGTGTTAGGTATTCCGCTAGTGATTTTTTTCGGCGCCTTTCTGGAGTCTCTAACTTTCCGCAGCCTGTTCAATAATTTGGAAGAGCTTGTTATCCAAATTCCCGTTGTTAAAAGCATCTATACAACAATACGTGATTTTAGTTTGCTATTTTCCAGCAAAAACAAAGGGAAATTTAAACAAGTCGTTTTGGTCAATGTACGTCCCGGCAATGGTCAACAGATCGGTTTTATTACCGTTTCCGATGTTGGAGAAGCTTCACCTGCATTTATTACCAATGACCAGATCGCGGTATTTTTGCCATTCAGTTACCAGATGGGAGGGAACACGGTCATTATTTCACGTGAAAATGTGACAGAAATTGATATGTCTGTTGAGGATGCGCTGCGCTTTATCGCCACAGCAGGCGTTGTTGGTAATGCTGGTGATGAAAAAAATAAGTAACTATTCAGCTCAACAATTCGCCCCTTCTCACGCTGGAGAAGAGCTGTTATGCACAGCTTGATTGGGTACTGCGCCGCTGTTTGTTCAAGTCCAGTCGAACTATTTACAAAGTCAACTTGCTCTTGGATTTTATAACTTATGAGCGCTACCGTACCGACCTGATCGGGTATAGCGGCTAGAGTGATTGCAAGGTTTTGACACAACCCCAATTTCATTTACAGCTTAAGCTCTCAGGAGAATCGCCATGAACCAACAAACCCACACTTCCAGTGAACACGGCATGATGGCTTGTATTGAAGCCTGCAGTCATTGTCATCAAGTCTGCTTGCAAAGCGCTATGAACCATTGTCTTAAGGCTGGAGGAAAGCATGTTGAGGCAGAGCATTTTCGTTTGATGGTCAGCTGTGCCGAAATTTGCCAAACTTCGGCTAATTTCCAGCTGATTAGTTCGCCTTTTCACCAACGAGTGTGCGAGGTTTGCGCCGAAGTCTGTGAGGCGTGTGCCTTAAGCTGCGAGAAAGTCGGCGGTATGGAGGCATGCGTTAAAGCATGTCGAGATTGCGCCGAAAGCTGCCGGAAAATGGCCAACGTTCAGCATTAACGGTGCTTGATTTTATGAACAACTCTCCAAAAGCCTTGGGGCTAGCGGCTATAGCGATAGCCCTTACGGCCTGTGGGGAAGTGGCACAATTGCCGATTTCATCTGGTGTCGGTACTCATCCCCAACTGCCGGCACCCAATCCAACTTTGATACCCACCGTAAATATTGCGCAGGCTGTCGGTTGGCCTGCCAATGCCAAGCCGGTAGCGACACCGGGGCTGACTGTAAACGCATTTGCCGCTGGACTCGATCATCCGCGTTGGTTGTATGTGCTGCCAAATGGCGATGTGTTGGTCGCCGAAACCAACGCACCAGCTAAACCTGAAGACGGGCAGGGCATCAAAGGCTGGATTATGCAGTGGGCTATGAACAAGGCAGGTGCGGGCGAACCTAGCGCTAATCGCATTACATTACTGCGCGATGCCGACCATGACGGCGTGGCGGAAACTCGAACGGTATTTATTGCAGGGCTTAATTCGCCGTTTGGCATGGCATTGGTCGGTAACGACTTTTACGTCGCAAACGCAGATGCGCTGCTGAGGTTTCCCTATAAATTAGGCGAAACCCACATTACTCAAGCGGCAGTTAAGGTACTGGATTTACCGGGTGGGCCCATTAATCATCATTGGACTAAAAATGTGTTGGCTAGTCCGGACGGCGCGCGGTTGTATGTGACGGTCGGTTCCAACAGTAATGTCGCCGAGAATGGCATGGATCAAGAGGTCGGTCGTGCTGCGATTTGGGAAGTCGATCCCAAGCGCGGCAGCTATCGCATCTTTGCCTCAGGTTTACGTAATCCCAATGGCTTAGCTTGGGAGCCGGAAAGCGGTGCCTTGTTAACTGTCGTCAACGAGCGCGATGAAATTGGCAGCGATTTGGTGCCGGATTATTTGACCTTAGTGCCCGACGGCAGCTTCTTTGGTTGGCCTTACAGCTATTATGGTCAGCATGTCGATGAGCGGGTACAGCCGCAGCGGCCCGACCTAGTTGCCAGTGCCAGGGTGCCGGATTATGCGCTCGGGACGCATACCGCCTCATTGGGGTTGGTGTTTTCAAAAAACACCGGATGGCCTGCGCCATTTGATAACGGGGTTTTCATTGGCCAGCACGGTTCGTGGAATCGCGAGCCACGCAGTGGTTATAAGGTAATTTTTGTTCCTTTCAAAAACGCTAAACCTGTCGGCGATCCCATCGATGTTTTGACTGGTTTTGTCAGCGCCGAGGGCGATGCCTTCGGACGACCGGTGGGTGTTGCGCTGGATAAGCAAGCCGCGTTGTTGGTCGCAGATGATGTCGGTAATATCATCTGGCGGGTGGTGACAACCAAGCCCTGAGATTTACACCGTTGGCTTTGATTCCTGGCTTCGGCTCTGGCTAAGCGGAGTCGAAGCCAGCGTCGAATAAATGCGCTTAGGCCGTGGTTTATGGTGAAAGTTACACCGAACAACTTAATCACGCTCTATGTGCGATGCCGAACAGATGCTTGGCTATATCAAGAGCAATATTCCTCCGAACATAATTTTTCAGGAGATAAATCATGACCCTTACCAACAGTAAAACTGCCGACGAATTCGGACCCTTGCCAAGCGGAATCATTCATAACCACCTTAACGCGGTGTCTTGGGGCGCTATCTTGGCAGGGGCAGCAGCGGCCGCGGCCTTGTCGTTATCATTGTTGATATTGGGAACAGGCCTGGGTCTGTCTTCGGTATCACCATGGGCGTTTAATGGCGTTACCGCGACTACCTTTGGCGTAACAACCATTCTCTGGCTAACTTTTACGCAACTGATTGCTTCTGGAGTAGGCGGCTACATTGCCGGCAGACTGAGAACAAAGTGGGTTGATACACAATTCGACGAGGTCTATTTTCGCGATACCGCACACGGCTTTTTAGCCTGGGCCGTTGCTGCATTGGCGACCGCCGCGCTATTAACGTCGGTGATTAGTTCAATCGTCAGCGGCGGCATTCAAGCTGGGGCGACTTTTGCTGGCGGCGTCGCCGGCACTGCCGCAGTGGCAGAATTAGATAGAGTGAAACCGGAGCATGACAACGGACCGATGGCTTACTTTGTCGATTCGCTGTTCAGACGAGACATTAATGTGGCGATAGCTAAAAACGACGGCGCACCGGAACCTATCTTCTCGCATCATGGTGCGCCTTTTGAAGTGAGTCGTATCTTTTTAAACTCTATTCATACCGGTCCATTGCCTCCGGAAGATATACGTTATGTCGGTCAAGTCGTAGCAGCTCGTACTGGATTGACTCAGCAAGCTGCGGAGACGCGAGTGACTGATACCTATAATCGTGTTCAAACCAAACTGCATAACGCGGAAATCCTCGCCAAAGAGGCGACTGACAAAGCACGTAAAGCGACAGCTTATGCGGCATTGTGGCTGTTTATTTCGCTGCTTATTGGGGCCTTCGTGGCTAGCCTATCGGCCACCTATGGTGGTCGGCAGCGTGATTTGTAATTACCCATAAAAACCCACCAACCAAGGAGACTAACAATGCGCTCAATACTTTTATACCTACTCGGCATTCCCATTCCTATCATCATTTTAATTGCGATTTTCGTGCATTAGACGAATCGCAAAACACTCTAAAAAGCGTCGCCCTTGTCTTAATTTAACGCAGTCACGTTAAATTAAGACAAGGGCGATTTTTTATAGGCGGCTTACGTTATTGACTAGAGCTTTCGCATTGCAGCCATATAGAAAAATGGCTCAACTAACTACCTTGAACCGAACTTGCTTGCTGACAGCCGCACTTTTTTCTGTATGTTCGCTACCGAACCGACCGCAATACGATTTATCGATATAGTGTTTATAAGGTTTTGACGCAACCCCAGTCTTACTAAGGATCTAAGGTTCTTGATAAAGATGGCAGACTATTTTCGGACACACTTGTTGCTATGTATTTTGCGATAAGAATCTGAAGATTTAGGCATCAAACCTAAGCTCACTTTTAAACATCATTGGAGATTTACTCATGAAACAATTAATTAGATTTTTTTCCGCATTTTTTATGGTTCTGACGTTATTGACTGCGGTAGGTTGCGCATCGTCGAAAACTCATGAAGGAACCGGCGAATATGTTGACGACAGCGTTATCACCAGCAAAGTTAAAGCGGCGATTTTGAATGAGCCAACTTTAAGCTCTGCTGAAATCAACGTGGAAACCTTTAAAGGCGTCGTGCAATTGAGCGGCTTTGTAAATTCTAATGAAGATATTACAAAAGCAGTCGCTGTAGCTCGCAGTGTTGGCGGCGTGAAGTCTGTTAAAAATGACATGCGTCGTAAATAAGCCAGCCACATCAGCCAGGAATTAATTATGGAAACGTTAGATAGAGTATCGAATTCAGCGCATGAAGCTTATGACAAGGTTGCCCAGGCGACCAGCCAAGCGGTGGATACGCTGGGTGACAAAGGCCAACAACTGAAGAGCACCGAGGAGCGCTTAGTTAAAGACTGCCGCGGTTATATTAGTAAGAATCCTATTGCGTCAGTCGGTATTGCGGCAGCGGTTGGATTTTTATTTGGCCGTTTGTTGAATCAACGTTAGAGCGTCAATCATCAACTGAGATGCCTTAACAGGCATCTCAGCACGAGGAAATTACCATGGAAACTATAGAAAAAGCCGCCAATTCAGCCCATGAAACGGTCGATATCATCGCCAATGTCGCTACTCAGGCCGTTGATGCATTAGGTGAAAAAGGCGAACAACTGAAAAATAGAGAGCAACAATTGCTTGATGATTGTCGTGGCTATGTTCATGACAACCCGATTACTGCGTTGGGCATCGCGGCAGCAGCAGGCTTTGTGCTGAGCCGGTTGTTGAGTGGTCGTTAGTCTGGCAACTGAATTTTAACAAACCGTTCGTGGTCGACTTGCATGGATGCAGGAGGTAGGGCAATGCATGGAGCAGTTGCCGAGAGCTTGTCGAACCATGAACCACGTGCTTTTCTATGGGTCGAACGGGGACTTGCAAATGTCCGACAAAACATGAAACCAAGCGCTGCCAAACATCAGCCTTCTGAGCAAACCGCCCAAAGCAGCGAACCCCAAAACGGGGCCGGTGTATTGGCAGAGGCCCAGTTGTTGTGGGATGAGTTACGAGGGTTGGGTGTGGATCGCATTCGCCTGGCAGCGCTGGAAACTCAGCGGGCAGGCGATAGTTTGGTGTCCATGCTTATCTCGGGCGTGATGATTGCCGTCTTGCTATTAAGTGCGTGGTTGGGGTTGCTGGCCGCGGCTGTGTTAGTGCTTATTGAAAATGGCTTTGCTCCCAGCAGTGTCATATTGCTTACCGTTGCCGCTAACTTGTTGCTGGCACTTATGTTGTTTGGCGTGATACGCCGTAAGAGTCGTTTTTTACAATTCCCTTCGACGCTCCGCAGTCTTCAGCCCATAGCCCCACAGGGCCTGGATGCAGAGAAATCATCATGAAGGACCAGTTTCTAAAACGTCGCAAAGCCAGGTCGCTAAACGCCCAAATCAGAAATGTCGAATGGCAGATATTGCAACGTCAACAAAGTATCCATGTGCGTGGCGATAGCTTAATCAGGAAAATCCGCCAGCAGCTTACTGCGCCAACTTCGTTGCTACTTTCCGGTGGTGTTGGTTTTCTGTTAGGAGAACTTACCAAACGCCGAGCACCAAAATCATGCGTTAATGGAGATAAATCAACAGCCCACGAAACCTCGCCACTGATCACTGCGCTAAATCTAATCGGCACAGTTCGCACTTTATATATGGCGTTGCCGATAGCCTGGATGCTGAAGTCTTATAAATTACCTGAACGGGGCTATCGCCGGGCGTCGAGCGCTCCTCGTACAACGGCTAGTCGCTTTTCCGGACTAGATTCACGATAAGTTATTCTTCTCATCACTCTTCATGTTAGTGCTCAAATTGGGTTAAAAAGTTATCGCTTAGACACGACATCTCAAGTAAAGATGGCGTCCGCGATCCGACTAGGGACAGATGGGGTATTAGCACCGTATCTAGTTTGCCTTCAAAAAAAGCACAACAAGATCTGACCTCGTATTTCTATACTTCTGATAAAGTGGGTTACTAGATATTTTTTTAACGATGGTTTAGATGTCAGTTTTTACACTTTCTCTTACGAGTTTTGAATAACGCAAGTGGATTTTGGCAGGGTGAAATGAGAATGGCTGTTATCAGGTTGTCGAAATGGGCAAACATATCGACAACGGCCGTAAGGAAATTGCAATGCAGCGGTTCAGGGGGGCGCAAATGGGTCGTCGCCGGTTTGGTTTTTCTATTGGGAATATCACTGCCCGCAGCAGCCGAACCAGTTCGGACTGTGCTGATGGTGTATGGCGAAAGCCGTTTATCTCCGGCGATCACGGTAGGCGATGAAAACATCAGGGCCGCTACGCAGGAAGGCCGCGGGCAGTCAGTCGAGTTCCTGACCGAATTTCTCGATGTGGGCCGTTTTGCCGATACGGGTTACGAAGCACTGCTCACCGACTTTCTCCGCGGTAAGTATCAGGGCAAGCATATCGATGTCGTCGTCGCGGGCGGGCCCTCGGCGCTTAGATTTCTGCTCCGCCACCGTGCGGAATTTCTACCCGATACCCCAGTGGTTCATGCGGCCGTAACATCGGCGCAACTCAAAGCGTTAGTTCCCCCGCCCGATGTGGTCGGCGTGCCAATCGATCCCGATCCGCTGCCGACGCTCGAATTGGCGCTGCGCCTGCATCCTCAAGCGCGGCGGCTGACGCTGATTACTGGAACTTCCGCTTGGGATCGCGATGTGGAAAAACAGCTGCGAGCTGTCGTCCCTAAACTGCCCGCACAAGTTCACGTAGAATTCTTGGCAGGTTTGCCCATGGCGTGGCTAAAGGAGCGGCTCAGCCTGTTGTCAAACGACACACTGGTCTTTATTGGCAGCTTTCAACAGGATGGGGTGGGACGGTCGTTCGTTAACGCCGATGCGATAGCGCAGATCGCATCGGCCTCGGTCGTTCCTGTCTATGGTTCGTACAGTTCTTACGTTGGTGCCGGTATTGTCGGCGGCTACATGTCTACTTTCGAGGCAATGGGGTGGCAGGCGGGTGAAATCGCCCGGCGGCTGCTGAACGATGAGCCGGTGTCGGCCCTGGGTTTGCCCACAGTTCACCGAAACGCTTACCTCTTCGACTGGCAGCAATTACAGCGCTTCGGTATAGACGAAAATGCATTACCTCAAGGTAGCATCGTTAAGTACCGCCAACCTTCCTTTTGGGAAGCTTACCGTGGGCGCATCGTCGCAGCGATAGTGGTGGTCTTATTGCAGGCGGCGCTCATTGCCTTGCTGCTGGTGGAAAGACGATTACGCCGGCAGACCGCGTCTGAGCTGCTGGATAGCGAAAAGCGCATGAACTTGGCGGCAAATGCGTCGGGCTTGGGCATGTGGCTCTGGAACATCGGCCGCGACGAGATTTGGGCTACTCCTCATGCTCGTGCCCTGTACGGTGTCGGTGAATCCGAGCTTATTGATTTCGACCGTTTTCTTAGTACCCTCCATTCCGCCGACCAAGAGGCTATGAAAAAAGCCGTAGAAACAGCATTGGTTTCAATCGCCGATTTCGAAACCCAATACCGGGTGATTCATCCTGACGGTGAGCTCCGGTGGATTTTAGTTAAGGGGCAGGTGGAGTCCGATGAAGCTGGGCAACCTACTGCCATTGTCGGTGTATCTATCGACATCACCTCCCGGAAACTGGCGGAACTGGCGGCCGAGCAACACCGCAATGAAATGGTACGCATGGCTCGTGTGGGACTGGTGGGACAACTCTCCGGCTCCATCGCCCACGAGTTGAATCAACCCTTGTCCGCTATACTCGCTAATACCCAGGCGGCACAACGGCTGTTGGTGCGGGAACCGGTCGACTGGCAGGAGATAGGCGAGATTTTGAAGGACATCGTCGAGGACGATCAGCGTGCCGTCGAGGTTATTCAGCGCCTGCGTTCACTCTTCAACCGGGGAGAATCGCAACGCCGGCTGCTGCATACGAATGAACTCGTAAGGGACGCATTAAAGTTGGCGCATAACGACATAGTCACGGATCAAGTGAGCCTCTCGACGGAATTGGCGGACGATCTGCCGGCCGTGGCGGCAGACTGGGTGCAATTACAACAGGTTCTGTTGAATCTCATCGTTAATGCCTGTGAAGCCATGGCGGAGAAAGAGACGACGCGCAAGCTTGCGGTTAGAACCTGGAGAGACGGCGGGGACGTCATTATCGAAGTGGCCGATACCGGCAAGGGCGTCGATGCCGACGTGGAAGCGCGCCTGTTCGAGTCTTTTTTCACCACCAAGAGCAACGGCATGGGCATGGGGCTTGCCATCAGCCGCTCCATCATCGAAGCCCACGGCGGACTGCTTACACTGGCTAACAATTCGGAGCGAGGCGCGGCATTCCGCATCAGCCTGCCCATTATCAAAGAGGGCGTCGACCGATGAAATCCAGAGAACCCACGATCTTCCTGGTTGACGACGATCCGTCGGTACTTAAGGCGTTGGATAGGCTGTTACGATCCGCTGGTTATCGGGTAGCAACCTTTGCTTGTCCGCAAGCCTTTCTGAGCGGCTACGATCCGGAACAAGCGGGCTGCCTGCTACTGGATCTAACGATGCCGGGAATGAGCGGTATGGACGTACAGCAGCGGCTTAGCGAGGCTGGCGCGAGCCTGCCTATCGTCTTTCTCACCGGTCAGGGCGACATCCCGACCAGCGTCCGGGCGATCAAGGAGGGCGCGGTGGACTTTCTTACCAAGCCGGTCGTTGACGAGGCGCTGTTCGCGGTAATACGCGAAGCCCTGGTCAAAAACGTCGCCGACCGCCTATCCCACGCCGAACTGGCCCTGATCCAGCGCCGCCTCGCCTCGCTGACCCCGCGAGAGCTCGAAGTGTTCAAGCATGTCGTGGCCGGTAGACTCAATAAACAAATCGCCGCCGATCTTGGCACGGTGGAAAAAACCATCAAGGTACATCGTGCCAGAGTGATGCAAAAGATGCAGGCGAAATCGTTGGTCGAACTGGTGCGTCTGGCCGAGCAAGCCAGCCTTGTTTAGTCCGCACCGCCTAAGCTGTTCGGCGTCTGGCGATAGGCGCGCACGATCCTGCCAGAGCGGCCGCTGACTGTTGGCCCAAGGTCCAATAGTCAGCGGCCGCTCTCTTTAGTAGTCTGTTAGAGCAGCATTGATTGTATAAACGCCTACGACATCGGGTGCAGTAGGCCATAAAGTCTAACGTTAACTAAATAGGAAAAATGATGAATATTCTGGCCCTTAAAAAACATAGCAGGTCTTTCAGCGCGTCAAAGCCGCTCATCGTAGCGGGTTGCTTGGCATTTGGTTTAATGGCTCAACCCGCGCAAGCGGCGTTGACCTTCAGCTTTAATTATCTGAATCCGGGCGAGGGCTTCGACGATCCGACTTTTGGTTTGAACAGAAAAGCGGCGCTAAATGAAGCCGCAGGCATGTTAGGCGCTTATTTCAGCAACTACACGGCAAATTTAACCTATGACGTGACTTCATATAGTATCGATAAAAACACCTTAGCCTCGGCAGGTAGCGGTCAATTCGTTGAGCCAGGTACCTTTCAGGAAACTGTTGTACAAACAAAAATTCTGACAAATGGTGCAACTGACGGCAACGGTGCCGATGCCGATGGCATCGTCGATTGGAATTTTTTCTATAACTGGGGACTCACCGATAATGTCGCGGCAAATGAATATGATTTCAAAAAAGTCGCCATCCATGAGTTATTGCACTCGTTTGGTTTTGCCGGAAATATCGGCAATGGCGGTGTTGATAATCAAGGCGTCGCACCAGGCAGTCAGGGTTCCTGGGCTAATTTCGACAATTTTTTAACCGATGCCTCGGGCAATCGACTGATCGGTACCGACGGTGTTTTCGATAGCACCAAAGTTGCTGCACTGACAGCGGGCAGCGGCAGCGTATTGTTTAACGGCGCCAATGCGGTTGCCGCCAATGGCGGCGTGGGCGTTAACATATTTGCACCGACTACGTGGACTGGCGGTAGCAGTCTTTCGCATCTTGACGACGACACTACGGCATTTGCCGAGCTGATCATGGCATCAACCGTCTCCGAAGGACTAAAAACTCGCGAAATATCCGCTATAGAGCTTGGTATACTGAAAGACATCGGTTATACCCAAATAGAGGCACCAGCTGAAGTACCTGTACCAGCTACAGTCTGGTTGATGCTGACTGGCTTGATGGGGCTCTTGGGTTTAAATCGTCGTAAAGCTGCGTTGTAAGTTTTTGACAACCTAGCTTTTAGCGCAGAAAGGGGCTCTTTATGAGCCCCTTTTTTATTTGATGAAAAGGAAAATACATGTACAAATTCGCGATGACTCTGTTGATGACACTGGGAATGAGCCTAATGACCAATAACCTATCGGCAAATTCTGATGTTCCGTTGCAGTACACCTTGAAAGAGATAAGCATTTCCCTCTTGCATCAAACCGGTCACGGTATTCCAGGCGGTTACGAAATCACTATTAGCGGTAGCGGTAACAGCTTTTACAGCAGGAACAACGAGGCTCGAACGCCGATTAGTGTCGACAAAAAGACTTTGTTGGAACTGGTTAATGATTTTTACAGCAGTCATTTTTTTGAATTGGCCGATACCTATACGGTAAAAAAACAGGTGGTTTTGAAAAGCGATGACAGCGTTGCGACAACTGGCATGCACCTAATGGACATTGCCAGTACGCGGTTGTGTATTCAGCTTGCAGATTATAAAAAGTGCGTGACCATCGTCAACGGTCAACCCGTAGAAGCCGCACAACTGATCACGAAAATCGAAAAGCTGTTTATGCATTGATGACCGGAGTAGGGGCGGTAGATTGTCGATTACCGTAATCCAACACATAGAGTCTCAAGGATAAGACTGATTCGATTGTTGGATTTTATTCTGAATTATCAGGACGATTAAAACGGGTTTAACGATTTACGGTGTTAGAGTACAAACGTGATTAGTGGTACCTAGTTCTATTTGTAAGGTGCTGTGCTCGACGGAAAAGCGTTCTTTCAGTGTTAAGACAATCTCATCTATAAATATATCGCCAGGGTAGCCGTTGGGCATGACCAAATGAACTGTGAGAGCCGTTTCAGTCGTGCTCAAGCCCCAGATGTGCAAATCGTGAATATCACTGACACCTGGACATTGACGCAGATAAATTTCTACTTCAGAGCGATTAATATGTCGAGGCACAGCGCTCAAGGCCAGGCGCGTTGATTCACGCAGCAAGCCCCAAGTTCCGATCACAATAACTAAAACGATAACGAGGCTAATGACTGGATCAAGCCAGAACCAATTGGTAAACATAATTGCGACACCGGCGGCAACGACGCCTAATGACACAACGGCGTCAGCCAGCATGTGCAGATAAGCCCCCCTGATGTTCAAATCGCCTTTGCTGCCTTTGACAAAAAGCCAGGCGGATAAGCCGTTTATGACGATACCAACTGCCGCGATTTCCATCATCAGCATCCCTGAAACCATCGGCGGCTGTGAGAAACGTTGTATCGCTTCCCAAGCAATGGCCCCGCACGCCACCAACAGAAACGTCGCGTTTGCTAAAGCCGCCAAAATCGATGTGCTTCTAAGTCCATAGGTGTAGCGCACGCTAGGCTCTTTGCGGCCCAGGATCGTTGCAATCCATGCCAGCAGCAGACCCAAAACATCGGATAAATTATGCCCGGCATCGGCCATTAACGCCGTCGAGTTGGCAATAAAGCCATACACAAATTCAATCACAACAAACGCGGTATTCAGTCCGATAGCGATAACAAACGCGCTGCCATAATTGCCGGGTTTAGGATGATGATGACTTTCATGAGAGTGACCTTGATGGGAGTGATCATCATGAGAATGCGAATGGTGGTGGTCGTGTTGATGTGCCATCGGCGGGGATTTCCGTAATTAATTATAAGTTGACCGGATCGGTCGCGACTATCTTGCCAGGCGACATTCTGAATAACGAGCAAGTGACTAATCTGCAGCCAGTATACGCAGCAATCGCCGATTCAGTTGCATAGCTAATAGTCTTATCGATGCGGTGAAGACCAGTCCATTTGGACAGTCTTCCCAACTATATAATAAAAATTTGGTAACTATTCAGTCTTTAATCTGAGTGAGGCTATGCGTTTATTGTGTAGGGTGGATAAGCAACGCGCATCCACCGCATTTGCCGGATGCGCTAGCGCTTATCCAGCCTACGCATGACGGCTCGATCAAGAGACTGAATAGTTACCAAATTTGAAGATTTTAATACGCGGCTTAGCTTTTTTAGAAGAGGTTCGAAATGAGGTGGTTGCGGTGATCGGCTTCAAGCACTTAACACTTCTCACACTGATAAAACCGAGACTTCACGCAAAGTCACAAATTCTTCAGCGGCAGTCGGATGGATGCCGATCGTTGAGTCGAAGACCGCTTTGGTCGCACCGGCTCGAATCGCAACGGCCATGCCTTGGATAATTTCCGGCGCATCGGCACCTATCATGTGCAAGCCCACCACCTTATCAGTACTGCGTACCACGATCATCTTTATAAATGTTTTTTCATCCAAACCAGACAGGGCATTTTTCATCGGTGTAAAACTGGTTTTGTAAATATCAATGTCGGAGTGTTTTTCTCTTGCCTGCGCTCCAATTGATTTCTCGGCCAATAAGCAGAAGGCAGACACGCTATAATCAACGCCATTTAAACCGCAAATAAAAAATCAATTCGTATCAGTGGCTACTTTTCTCGAACTCTACCAAAGCTTGGACATTGACCCTTTAAAGCGTGGCAAGCAATTTGAACGTTTTACCAAATGGTTCCTCAAAAATGATCCCGAATGGTCAACTCAAGTTGATCAGGTCTGGCTATGGGAGGAATACCCTAAACGCTGGGGTATCGATTGCGGTGTTGACCTGATTTTTCAACATAAGAATGGTGAAACTTGGGCAGTACAGGCCAAGTGCTACTCGTCTAATCATGACATCACCAAACATGATGTAGATAAATTCTTAAGTGAGTCCAATCGCGCGGGCATCGATAAACGCCTGCTGATAGCCACCACCGATCGGCTTGGCAAGAATGCAATACAAGTCTGCGAAGCCCAGGAAAAGACGGTCGTCAGATTTCTGCTCTCAGACTTCGAGCGTTCAGAGCTTGAATATCCAGCACATTACAATGACCTACATAGCGGCAAGCGTAAGGAGTCTCCTAAGCCACGCCCACATCAACTTGAAGCAATCACCTCGGTAGCGGATAACTTACAACATGCCGAGCGTGGTCAACTGATCATGGCCTGTGGAACAGGCAAGACTTTCACCACACTTTGGATCAAAGAAGAACTTGCGTCCAAACGGACTCTGGTACTATTGCCATCATTAAGCCTGTTATCACAAACCCTCAGAGAATGGACATTTGCTGCAAGTCAGCCATTCGATGTGCTCTGTGTTTGCTCAGACGATACCGTTGGCAAACGCGGCGAGGATGAAGCCATTCAATCGGTTTCCGAACTGGCTTTTCCTGTCACCTCTGATGCAGAAGAAATCAGGCACTTCATAACAGGAGACGGTGCCAAAGTTATATTCTCCACCTACCAATCATCGCCAATGGTAGCCGATGCCCAAGCCGGTGATTCCACTCTGGCATTTGACCTAGTTATCGCCGATGAAGCCCATCGCTGCACAGGTAAAGTTACCAGTGCTTTCTCTACCGTATTAGACAACACACGCATCATCGCTAAGAAACGACTATTCGCAACCGCCACGCCACGAACCTATACCGCCTCAGTAAAGAAAACTGCGGAAGATCGCGGCATTGAAGTGGCTTGCATGGATGATGAAGCCGTGTTCGGCAAGGTGCTGTATTCGCTACCCTTTGGCAAAGCCATCCAGCAAAACCTGCTGACCGATTACCGGATAGTGATTATTGGCGTCGATAGCCCGATGATTGCCGAATGGATTAAGAACAGAGAATTTATTAAAACCGACTCCGGTATTGAAAACGATGCCGAATCTATGTCCGCCCAGATTGGCCTGCTCAAAGCCATCAAAGATTACGACCTCAAGCGGGTCATCAGCTTTCACAGCCGTGTTAGTCGGGCGGAATCATTCAAAAATGACCTACATCAGGTACTCAACTGGATCGACGAAGAGCATCGCCCCAGCGGTGAGTTGTGGACTGATTTTGTATCAGGAGCAATGGCGACAGATAAAAGACGGCAGAAATTGGATTACCTGAAAGGCTTGGGTGATAACCAAAGAGGCCTGTTAACCAACGCCCGCTGCCTTTCCGAAGGCGTTGATGTTCCTTCATTAGATGGCATTGCCTTCATTGATCCTAAAAACAGCCAAGTGGACATAGTTCAGGCAGTGGGTCGCGCCATTCGTTTAAGTGCTGACAAAAAGTTTGGCACCATTGTAATACCGGTATTTATTGAACAGGGCGACGATGCAGTAGCCTCAATTGAAGCTAGTAACTTTAAACCTGTCTGGGATGTGCTGAATGCATTCAAGTCACATGATGAAGAACTGTCTCAGCAATTGGATACATTACGGACTGAGCTTGGAAGGAAAACAGGTTCAGGCTTTAATGCCGACAATCTGCAAAAAATAGCAATTGACCTACCGAACACAGTAGATGCGGATTTTGGCAGCGCACTCCGCACCTATCTAGTTGAGCAGGTTACGGAATCCTGGAATTTTTGGTTTGGGTTGCTGGAGGCGTTCGTAGAACGTGAGGGGCATGCCAAGGTGCCTAAGGATTTCAAGACGGCAGAAGGATTTCGGTTGGGTATCTGGGTAGGTCATCAACGTAAAGCAATAGATAAATTGGAGACAGAGCGTAAATCGCGGCTAGAGGGCTTGCTCGGATGGGTTTGGAATGCCATTGATGATAAGTGGGAAAAAGGATTCCAATACCTGAGTGAATTTGCTCGGAGAGAGGGACATTGTAAAGTTTCTGCACTACGTAAAACGGCTGATGGATATCCGATTGGCACTTGGGTGAGTGTTCAGCGTATAGCAAAAGAAAAATTACCACATGAGCGTAAAATACGGTTGGAAGCAATACCCGGATGGATTTGGGATATCAGGGCAAATAAGTGGGATGAAGGTTATAGGAATGTTAAGGAGTTCGTTGAACGTGAAGGTCATGCCAAAGTGCCTAAAGATTTTAAGACAGCAGTTGGTTATCAAGTTGGTAATTGGGTAGACCAACAACGAATAAATAAAGACAAGTTAACACCGGAACGAAAAATTCGACTAGACGCTTTAACTGGATGGAGTTGGAATCCCTATTCAGATCAGTGGGAGGATGGATTTCGCTATCTCGTAGAATTCGTATATCGAGAGGGGCATTGTTTACCTCCTGCAAACTCAGCTGCTGAAGATGGATTTCGACTCGGTGGCTGGGTAAGTACGCAACGAGCAAACAAGGAAAACCTTTCACCTGAGCAAAAAGCACGGCTGGAAGCATTACCTTGCTGGAGTTGGGATCCACTATCGGACAAATGGGAAAAGGGATTTCGCTATCTGAAGGAATTCGCAAACCGTGAGAGACATGCCAATATTCCTCAGAAACATAAAGCGGTAGATGGATATCGAGTTGGTGCCTGGGTAAGTAACCAACGAAGTTTAAAAGACAGTATGCCACTGGAGCGCAAATCGCGACTGGAAGCATTACCTGGCTGGAGTTGGGATCCATTATTAAATAAGTGGGAAGAGGGATTTCGCTATCTTAAGGAATTCGTAGATCGCGAAAGACATACCAATATTCCTCAAAAATATAAAGCGGCTGATGGATATCGAGTTGGTGCCTGGGTAAGTAACCAACGAAGTAGAAAAGACAGTTTGTCACCGGAGCACAAAGCACGGCTGGAAGCATTACCTGGCTGGGTTTGGCGGGTTAAGTGCGTCTAGCCGACATTCCAATAATATATCGAATATGAGCGAACCAGATAAACATCACTATGCAAGTCACATGCACAAAATTTGACGCAGCTTCTCGTCAATTGGATGAAGCCATTGCGTTGCTCTTTGCAGATCACGACCCTCTGGCAATCCGCACACTTGCTGCCGCTGCTCATGGCTTGTTTGCAGACCTTGTCGAGCACAAGCATCCAGATGGATCATGGCGCGCACATGTAATTGAAGACTCCGGGCTGTCCAAGAAAGACGCGTTGGCAGCGCTAAACAGCGCTCAAAATTTTCTGAAACATGCCGACCGTGACCCAAACGCGGAGCTCAGTTTCGACGAAGAGGAAAACGACCACGTAATTTTCGTAGCAACGCTGGAATGCGGCGAATTGGGCGGCCCACTAACATCATTCATGCAAGCCTTCCAGATCTGGTACTTAGCGAGCTACCCAGAGAAGCTTGGCATCGAAACAGAGCATGTAAAGAAATCTCGCGGAGCCTTACCAGGCCTAGAAAAGCTATCTCGCGAGCAGCGCCTCTTTACCGGGTTAGAATTCTTAGAAAGTGTTAGGGCGCAATACGGGGATGGCCCACTCAGAAAGCGGCAACATCGCAGATAACCAAGCATCTAACTGCCTAACTGACGGTTCAGTCCGTAGGTTGGGTTAGGCGTTAGCCGTAACCCAACACTCACATGCAAAATGTCGAGTTATTCTACGCTGAACTCGACGGGCTATATAAACATCTCAACGACAAAATTGAGCAGCGTGAGCACCAGGCTTCCCAGCAATGCGGGCCCAAAACCTTGAACGCGGATGCCCGGAACCAGCGCCGCCACCAACCAAAGCATGAGCGCGTTGACCACCAGCAGAAAGAGCCCAAAGGTGAGAATCGTGAGGGGCAACGTGAAAAAAACCATGAGCGGTCGCACGACGGCATTCACTATGCCGAGAACAATCGCGCCGATGAGTGCGGAAACCCAGCCCTCCACCTGAACGCCGCGGACGAGGTTTGCCATGAGCAGCAACAAGGCTGCTGTCAAAATAAGATGTGCGAGGAACGTGAGCATAAATACCTCCTAGTAAGATTAAGCAGTCCGTAGGTTGGGTTAGGCGTTAGCCGCAACCCAACACCCGCTTACGCTAAACTCGATGGGTTGTAAAAACATCCGAATGACAAAATTGAGTAGCGTGAGCACCAGGCTTTCCAGCAATGCGGGGACGAAATCTTGAACGCAGATGCCCTGAACGGGCACGGTTACCTAGGGAAGCGCTGAACAAATCGATTTCGCTCATGGTTCGACAAGCTCACCACGAACGAAATCAACAGGTTACCGTTCATCCTGAGCCTGTCGAAGGATTTAATCAGTACTTTCCTAGCAAAGCATGAGCTTTAGTTATTATAAAACCGAAGTTTCGCGCAAAGTAACAAATTCCTCAGCCGCCGTCGGATGGATGCCGATCGTTGAGTCGAAGATGGCCTTGGTCGCACCGGCTCGAATCGCAACGGCCATGCCCTGGATAATTTCCGGCGCATCGGTGCCTACCATGTGTAAACCCACGACCTGATCAGTACTGCGCACAACGATCATCTTCATCAGAGTTTTTTCATCCAAGCCGGACAGGGCGCTTTGCATTGGTGTAAAACTGGTTTTGTAAATATCGATGTCCGAGTGTTTTTCTCTTGCTTGCGCTTCGGTGAGCCCCACCGTACCAATGGTCGGCTGGCAAAATACTGCGGTGGGAATATTCTCGTAATCCACCGATTGCGGCTGCTGGGCATATAGCTTATTGATCAACGCCATGCCTTCGGCTATCGCGACCGGCGTTAGGTTGACCCGGTTTGTTACATCGCCCAAGGCATAGATTGATGGGATGTTGGTTTGATAGTCGTCATAAACTTTAATTGCACCCTCGTCGTCCAACTCAACGCCTAGCGCTTCCAGGCCAAACCCGGTTGAGTTCGGGGTTCTGCCTGTGGCATATAACACCAAATCGGTGGTCATTTTTACGCCGTCAATAAGCCGAACCAAAAAAGCATCGTCCGCTTTTTCTATGGCTTCAATATCGGTATTGAACAGCAGGCTAATGCCTTTCCTGGTCATCTCTTCAGCCAGAAAATCTCGTATATCTTCATCAAAACCTTGCAGCAATTTGTCACCACGATGGCAAATAGTGGTGTTCACACCAAGGCCATTAAGAATGCTGGCAAATTCCACCGCGATGTAACCGCCACCGACAATAATGATGCGCTTGGGCAATCGCTCAAGAAAAAACATCTCATTTGAGGTGACGATATGTTCTTTGCCGAGCATGTCGGGTACAAACGGTCTGCCGCCAGTGGCAATGATTATGCGTTCAGCCCGGTAGGATGAACCTTCCACCTCGACCGTATTGGCATCAAGCACTTTTGCTGAGCCGGTAATTACATTGACGCCGGATTGTTGCAGCCGCTTGTTGTAAACCCCTTGTAACCGGGTTATTTCCTCGTTTTTGTTGGCGATCAAGCTTGACCAGTTGAACGATGATTGTCCTACAGTCCAACCAAATCCTTTGGCGGCTTCGAATTGATCGTGAAATTGCGAGGCATAGACCAACAGTTTTTTAGGCACACAACCGACATTGACACAGGTGCCGCCGATGTGGCGCTGCTCAGCGAGAGCAACTCGTTTACCCAAACCGGCCGCCGTGTTTGCAGCACGCACGCCGCCTGAGCCGCCACCGATTACAAACAGGTCATAGTCATAGTGTGTCATGGGTGCGTCTCATAAAAATAAATGGAATGGGGCAAAGGGGCGTGGTCATTAAGTAAGGAATTTATTGCAAACACAACCGTTGACTTCGACTTCGCTCAGCCAACGGCTTAACTAAATGTCATGGACAAGGTAGCTATTTATTTTGCTGCAAATAATCCAACAGTGTATCTGCGCCGCTCACCGTAAACGGGTCATCCGGGCAATTATCAATTTGGCCGGGTTCGCTGAATATTTTGAGGATCTTTTTATCATCAACAATCATCGAATACCGCCATGAGCGACTGCCAAAGCCGACGTTGTCTTTTTTCACCAGCATGCCCATGGCGCGGGTAAACTCACCATTACCGTCGGGCAGCATCTTTACATTGGTGATGTCTAAGTGCTTGCTCCATTGAAACATCACAAAAGCATCGTTAACGCTCAGGCAATACACTTCATCAACACCTTGATCAAGGAAGTCCTGATATTTATCAACAAAGCCGGGAAGATGTTTGCTTGAGCAGGTTGGGGTGAACGCACCGGGCAACGCCAACACCACGATTTTCTTGCCTTTAAAAATATCGTCTGTACTGACATCTTGCCAGCGAAAAGGATTGTCGCCACCGATGCTTTCGTCGCGAACTCGAGTTTTAAAAATTACATCAGGTACAGTTGAAATCATTAGGAATTCCTTGGTTTTTAGAGGTGAGGCCTGGGTGAGACTTATTTTTTGAATCACGCAATAAAAAAAGCCAGCGGGAAATTGTTGGACCACGCTGGCATCAGTTTAAAACTGCATGAGTTTGGGAAATCTAGGCTGTTGCTGCGTCCAAAAGCCGATCCAGAGTACGGATATGCGCTTGCTGAGCGGGCAGCAATTTTGCTTCAATTAACGTGCAAAGATCTGCGGATAATTCGTCATCCTTTAAGGCTTGTTCATAATCATCAACGCCATTTTTTTCACCTTCGCGTAGTGCTTTTAGTGCAGTGTGGTTACCAAAAATACTAGCGCTTTCCAGCACCAATGTTGCCCACGTGCCCCATGCACCTGAAGTCTCAGCGGGCGTGCCGCCCAAAGAACGGCTTAGTGTCTGTAAGCTGGATACAGCAACTTTATGATCCTGATAAATGGGTCGTAAATGTTCCGATTCGCCCAAACTGACATCTTGTCTCAGTTTATCCAGCGCCTGTTGGTAAGACTCGACTGCTGATAATTCATCTTTCAGCAATTTATTGATTGTTTCGATGTTATGCATAACAAAATACCTGTGCGATTGTTGGTTTGGTTTTGTACGAAATCAGCAAAACCAAACTAACGAAATTGATGGAGACTTATTGCACGGCTTTTAGATGTTTAACCGCTTCGTTAGCCGATTTTTTAGCTTCTTCAGTATGGCCCAAATTGCCATGCTCGATAGCTTCATCCAGGCTCTTGATGCCGGCATCCAGATGCTCATCGGCGACTTTTGCGTGGGTTTTAGCGGTATCCGCATGTTCGGCGATAGTTTTAGCGTCGGTGGCTTTTGCCGCGACTTGTGCATGTTTAAGCGCTAGCGCGCTGTGGCTTTCTTCAGCAAATGCGCCGAATGAGCATAAGGTTAATGCAATGCCTGCACACACGTTTGAGGTAAGTTTCATATTGAGTTCCTGTGATTTTATTATTGGTATTGGGTAGCGAGCCAGTTTTGTTGTCACTGGCTCGCTTAGATCAGGCGTGTTTATTTGTCTTCTTTAATATCTTGTTTAATATCGCCAATACCTTTTTGGACTTTACCGGTATTTTTTTGGATATTGCCTTCTATTTCCATGCCTTTGTCGTCCAGTATCTTACCGACTTCTTCTTTGGCTTTACCTTGGGCTTCATCAACGCGGCCTTTTACTTGATCTTTGTTGTAAGGCGCTTCTATTTTGCTGTCTTCCGCATAAGCGCCGAAGGAGCAAAGGCTTAAAGCTATAGCTGCAGATAAACCAATCAATTTAATATTTATGATTTTCATAGTGATGTCCTGTGAAGTTTGTCTTGGATAGGTTTGTAGTTAAGCGGGTTAAGCATTAACAGCGCAGCGCTTCTTTAGAGTGCTTTTTTAATTTCTTCTTTAAGGTCGCCGACCTTTGATTGCACTTTGCCGACATTCTTTTGGACGTTGCCTTCTACTTCCAACTCATCGTCATTGATGATGTTGCCGGTGACTTCTTTAACTTTACCAATCACTTCGTCTACGTGGCCTTTAACTTGATCTTTGTTCATGAGACTCTCCTGATAATTATTTAGCCATGACCAGTTAGTCTTGGCTAAAGCGCGAGAAGGTTTTTCTCAGCGCTTGGGTTAAACAATACAGTTAAAGATAAGCTTGGTCGGTGCGGCAGCGAACAGAAGGATTGAGGCAACAAAATTAATTACTGATGTTAAGCAAACCAAAAGGAGTGACCTTTGTCGATACTTCAGGATCGCTGGTGTCGCTATCGCGACGGATTGTTTTAATGTCGGTTCTCGCACCGACAGGCGAGATACTTTCTTTTGCTTCGCCTCGGCAACTGCTCCCTGCGTTGCCCTACCTCCTGCATCCATGCAGTCGAAAAGAAAGTATCCAAAGAAAAGGCGACCCGGATTCCACCAATTTCCTGCGCTTCTCGCTCTTGTGCCCTGTGGGTATTTGACGAGGGTTTTCGAAGGGCCATCCCTGGCCCTGCGAAAACGAGCGGCATCCTTGCCGCTCCCCTTGCGGGCCTATTTCGCCAAAAGCTGCGATGCTCGGGGCGGAATAACGGGAGAAAAACCCCTCTGCGTAATATCAGTTAATTAGTTGTCGATACCGCAGACCCAGGTAGCGGTTGATCGGTTATTTGGTAAGGTGCTGTTTGTTCAGCCCAGACCGCCATATAGGTTAGCGTCGCCTCCCCGATGATCGTTGCGAAAGATGCGTCTGCAGCATCGCGACCTGTGCCAATGCGAACGAATCCTTCGACCGGCGCCATTCGGGTAGCATCAAACAAATACCAACGAGTCCCCAAATAAGCTTCAAAAAACCCATGAAAATCAGGTGGCTGCAAATACACGGCGTATCCAGAAACGTAGCGTGCGGGAATACATAACGCCCTGCATAAAGTAATGGCAAGATGGGCATAATCTCGACATACCCCTACGCGTTCTATTAATACGTCACAGGCGCTGGTACTTTCGCCGGTACTGCCTGCTTGATAGTCGAGATTGTTGTTTATCCAGTCGCAAATGGCAGTAACTCTTGAAAATCCAGGCGCGACGTTGCCAAACCTCCGTGAGGCAAAATGGGTCAAACGATCAGACTCGCAATATCGGCTGGGGTTAAGGTAGGGCAACACTTCGTTTGGCAATTGGGAGTATCCCGTCTCCATAATCCCTGACGTATCGTAAATTTCCGGGAGTAAATTCACATTCGCACGGTATTGGAGTTGCAGAACGCAGGGTTCAACAGTTAGCCGGTACACTTGAATCTCTTCTGTACCTAAACTGCTGGCCTCATATTGGATATTGGGGTTTAACTGCAGCGTCTCCCAGCTGATGATCTGGTGCCTAGTTCGTGCCGCGGCTACGTTAAACAAGAAGCTCGTGGGCGTTGTGACCGAATACGTTAAATCGCAGCCTACTTGAATTGTTGTCATGATTATTAACCTTAGATAAGCACTTGCCCAACTATCTGTGCATTGTTTTAAGTGCGTTGATAAGTACCCCGACATCATGCTGGCCCTTAAATACCGGCGGGATTTCTTTTTCTATATCAAGCAGCTTATAGACCGCCGTTAGCGCCGAACGTATTGAATATTCAACGGTGAACACCACATCATCGGGAAGCTCGCAGAACTGGCCGATAAACGCGAAATTCTTTGCGCCAACGGGCACCACATCCGGCCGGTCGCCTTGGACTCGGGGCATAAATTGGCTGGTGATAAACGGCATCAGGCAGGGAATACAGATTGCCGCATTAATGACGGGCTGCGCTTTGTCGCCAAGTTTGAGGTGCTGAAACAGCTCAATCAGAATCTCTTCACCGCTACAGTCGGACATGGTTTTTTTGACGAAGTTGCCGAGTCTGTCCGGGAATAGGCCATAGCCCCAGAATACGAAGACATTTTCGGGTTGGTTAATAAAGTGTGGCTGATGCGCCAGCACGATACTCATAAACCAGTTCGAATCGGTCACTGTGAATAAGCCGCCGGTGCCTGCCTCGTTGCCGGTAAATTCTTCGATAAATTGGAAAAATGCCGGATCGGTTAGGGTGACGGTAAACGACTGCCACTTGGTCTGGTCGATATGATCGGCAAACACGGCCGGGTGTCCAAACCCTGGACGGCCCTTAGCAATGTCTTCCCACAGCGACCAAGCGCCATTGGATTTATCTGAATTTAGAACGGTTGGCGAAGTCATCGTTCCCAGACTGGAGTTTTCAGTCATACAGCCCAGTGTCACGAACACCAGATCATCTGCTGCGACGTCAATTTTGTTAGTCTCGCCAGCGCGGGTGTAGCGAATGCCGTTGACCGCCCGATGCTCACCACCTAAATCAAAATCAAGCCCGGTGATTTCGGTGTTCAGCGAGAACTGTACACCTTGCGTCTTAAGCCAGTTAGTTAGCGGCAGTATCATCGAATCATACTGGTTATAAGGGGTACGCCAGACGCCGCCCATTTTGTTGAAATCAGGAAATAACTGAATAAATCGCAACAGATAGCGCTTGAGTTCGACCACGCTATGCCAGGGTTGGAACGCGAACATAGTTGCCCACATCAGCCAGAAATTATTCTCAAAAAATGTCGGTGCAAACCAATCTTCGATACGCTTGGCGCCCAACGAACTTTCCGAATGCATCATTAACGAGATTAAATCCAGGCGATCTTTTTCAGTGAATTCAAATGACGACACATCGATTTTTTGCCCATCTCTAACCAAACGACAGCGAGATGCGCTGACGTATTTTTGGCTGAATTCGAAAATTTCATCTTTAACGCTTTTGGCCGGGTCCGTCAAAGAAGGGATGCCGGCAAATAGATCGTAAGTGCAGACGTAGTGCTCTTCAATCATGCGGCCACCACGAATGACATAGCCTTGTTCCGGCGTGCCCGCGCCATCTAAACTGCCGCCGGTAACATTAAGTTCTTCAAAAATATGAATAGCTTCGCCGGGTATTTGTCCGTCTCGTATCAGGAAAGCCGCGCCTGCCAGAGAGGCGATGCCGCTGCCGACGAAATACGCTTTTTTGGTAGATGTTGCTGCCGAGTTGGCGGAATTTTGATTGGTGTTCTGCATGTTGGCTACCTAATGACTAAGACGGAAAGTCGGTATGGCGGTCTAATTGTTTACCACCATAGCGAAGAGATAACGCATGACCTTGAATACCAAAGAATAATAAGGTCAAGATTCCTAAGCCAAAGATGCATGCTTGAGCGAGTTGCAAGTTATGTGGAACGGGTGTGATGCTGAGTAATAACGCTAACACAACAAGTGACGGGACTAAGCCGAAAACAATGATCAGCGCGATAATAAAAATGGGTTGTTCCGCACCAGAAGGTTTGGTGTGAGCAAAACCAGACACGACTTTAATAATCGTTTGTCCGAATAACACGGCTGAGCCAAAGGATAATTCTGGGGATTCGATGATCGCAAATATCGATCTGCCAACACTGACATCGACGATGGCAATTACCACCAAGGGCAGTACGATAAATAGCAAGTCTCCCAATATCGCGTATATCGCGGCCTTACGATGAGTCTTATGAGTTAAGACGTCACCGGCTATAAATGTATCTTTAATCATGATGATGAAATGCCTGATAACACTTACACGCGCTGGGTAAGTCTTGGGGGTGATGTAAATAGCCATCTCCAAAAAACACGTCTTATAAAAGAAGCGCTGATTTAGGCCCTCGACAGCCTGGTTTTCAAGGGAGTTCTACGTACAGGCATGTGCCAAATCAGAGATGGCTTAAGGTCAAATGCATAAAGTTGGAGAAACGGGTTGTGTTAATTGCCAGTTGAATTTCCGTATTAGCAGCTTATCTTTTGCCTGCAACAAGCAACAATCCGCCGCCTGCCACTATCGCTGCTACACCGGCCCAAATGGGTATATTGACAGTCTTGGTATCGTTAACTGTCAGCTCTATAGGCCCAATCTTGGCTTCTTGCGTTTCTTGGGTATAGCTAAATTGACCATACACAAGTCCCAAGATGCCGAGTGTGATTAGGACAAACGCCAACATTTTTATTCCACTCATTTGATTTCTCCAGTAAATGACAAATGCAGAGTTCGGTGTCGAACGCCGAACTCTGCCAATTTGTGTTATACACGTCGACCTTGAATGACCCGCAGCACAATGACAACAAGCGCAATAACTAAAAGAATATGAATAAACCCGCCTAGTGTGTACGACGACACTAAGCCCAGTATCCAAAGGATGACTAATACAACTGCTAAAGTTTCAAGCATGATTGCTTCTCCTTAATTGGCCATCAACAGACGGCGCTAGGTAACGGTTAAAGCATATCCAGCCGCTGATGGGTTTCGCCGATGCTCTACCCATCCTACGGACTGCACTGTGCAATATTGCTCAAGTTAGAGGCTGTCTTTAAGATCTTCTTTAAGATCGCCAACTTTACCTTGAACCTTGCCAATGTTTTTTTGGACGTTACCCTCTATTTCCAAGCCTTTATCATCCAATAATACGCCCGCGGCTTCTTTAACTTTGCCTTTAACTTCGTCTACTAGGCCTTTAACTTGATCTTTATTCATCACTGTCTCCTGATAATTGAGTCATGACCAAGTGACCATGACTGAAGCGCGGAAGGATCTTTGCCATCCATCGCTTAGGCAAAATAGTATCAGCAAGACTTAACGCAGTCGGTGCGCTAACGAACATAGTTGGGTACTTTGATAAACTCAGCACCTACAAGGCACTTGTGACCCCAGTGGTTATAAATACCAGCAGTGTCTTATAAATCAATGGATTGTGTTCGTGGTAAGCCTTGGTTTCGCTCTCCTGAGCGTATCCTAATGATATGAGTGGGAATGAGGTTAAGGCTTATAAAAGGGGAGGGTGTCCTGGATTTTGTGTAAACGGGGTTCTAATTTAATAAATGATGCTTAAGCATCTTGGTAGCGTTCACGAATGCTATCGATTTCCTCAGTATTTAATTCTAAAGCCGCAACACAGTCAGCATCCAGCTGCCCTGCAACAACCATTCTATTGAGTTCGTCGAAAGCTTCATGAGTTGTCCAAACACGCTTATATGGGCGTTTGCTAGTGAGGGCGTCAAAAATATCAGCAACGGTAACGATTTTTGCTTCAAGCGGGATTTGATCGCCTGTTAATCCATGCGGATATCCGGAACCATCAAGAAATTCGTGGTGAAATTTGACGATGTTAATCATGATTTTGGAATCAGGAAGATGCTCAAGCGCAAAATCGCCAAGAATCTTTTTTACAATCTCGTATCCTTTAACGACGTGAGACTCCATTATTTTGCGTTCACCCGCATCGAGTTTTCCCTGTTTAAGCAAAACGCTATCAGGAATACCAATCTTGCCTATGTCATGAAGCGGGGCAAATAACAACACGTGTTCGACGAATTCATCATTTAAGTGATAGGCAGGCGCGATAGATTTTGCAATGACTCTTGAGTACCGAGCCATCCGCCCCAGGTGTGATCCCGTCTCAAAATCACGTAAATGGGCAAAATCGCTGGCGATTTTTGCAGATGCAACAATTGATCGAACTGCTGCGAATTCGCTGGAAATGCTCAAATTAATGAGACTGGAATATAGGCTTAGATCTCGTTGAATTTCTTGTGAAAATGCCGATTGATCCATTGAATCGTAAAACACGAAGCCAATAAATCCACCGTTATCGTAAATTGGCAACGTGAAAGACGACCGATATCCCTGTTTTAATAACCAACTTGAGTGCAATGAGTTTGACTTGATTATCTCCTGGATTTCGTTAATAACGCGCGGCTCGCCGCTCATTGCCAGCTTGTGAAGCGATGGGCTATCGGAAAGTTTAAATTCGTAGGCGTTAATCGCTTCGCCTTGACGGGTGCTATTGATAAATGTTTTGAGCTTATCCTCTGACGCCTCGTAGATCGCAACGGCAATGCGATCTACGGCCGGAATTGCCGCCAATATACGATCATGCAAAATACTAAGCCTGTCATTGAGCGAAGAATCACTCTCGAAGAGCCGTGGAATAACCGTATTGTGTGTTAGCGACATAATCGAGCCTTTGCGACATTCTTTACATAATGAGCAAGAATAGCAGTGATCGCTGAATATGATATTGTTCCAATCTTGGCTATTTTCACATCATTGCAAAAAGTAACTGATCATAGAGATTTACTGGGTTTCGACTTCAGTTAGTTCAAAGTGGATTTGCAACTCATCACTAATCTGGTCACTAGGGAATTTACCTATGACTCACAGACTCTGACCGGTAAAGTGCTTATATTTCTGCGAGGAGCGAGCAAGCCTCTGCGTTGTCTCATGAATAACTCGCGGTCTCTCAGCTCATTAATAACCGAATGTCGCATAGTTAATCCTACCTCGGTTTGCATAAAGGTCAGGGTGCGGCGAGCGTTCCCTGACCATTCAAGCCTAAACTGACTTAGTCTGCGGCAAAGCAATAGAAATAGCCGGCACCGCCGGTGCTTACCAAATTGTCCTGACTGCAGCCTTTGCTGGCATGGGTTGAATTCCAGGATACGTTACCGCCGGTGGCGCCGCGATTGGTACGATCAGAGTGACCAAGTTGAACGGTACCATCGCCGCTGCTCGTGTAGTTCTTGCAGGTATGATCGGCCGCATCAGTGTAAGCTCTGCCGTCTGGTTTCGAACCGGTGATAACGTCATGCTGGTTAGGCGTAGCGCCAACGCCGTTGATCTGCGCACCCTTTTCGGTAAGGTTTGTCGTGCGATGCACGTTGTTGCCGAGCTGGCCGAGTTCCACAGTGTCGCCGTGCAGATGAGCCACGTCGTTGGCCACGATGGCACCGTTGGCATTGGCCCACGGTCCATTGCCGATGCGGTCGCGAGCGTTGACGGCGGGCTGGTCGCCTTCCGCCTGAGTGCTCAGGTAAGCTCGCCAGGTCCGGTTGCCCGCACTAACGCTGCTTGCCAGTTTCTGGCAATGGGCATCGGCGCCGGCGAGGCCACCCAAGTCGGCTCCCTTGCCTAGGCCTGTGCTGGTTACGAAGAAGCCCAACGGGGGCTTAGGCGGTTCTTCTGCGAAGGCAGCGGTGGCGCTCAAAACGAGCAGACCGGCAAGCAAGCTACTTTTTTTCATTCATTTTCTCTCATCTAGGGTTTAACAAAACGGATTTGTCGAGCAAGCTCGAACCCCAATAATCAGCATTTATCGTGCCGGGAGAAATTAAGTGATAATTCTAATGTTGAAGTGAATTGCTAATCACTAAGTGTTGCTCTAAGGACATAATCTGCTGATGGTCTGTTGGTACAGAAGCATGAAGTGGTAATGACTATCTCTATCAGGTTGGCCGATTTTTGCTATTCGTTTTGAGGCAAATGACGCTCACATCACCAAAAAAGAAGTCAGGTAAACAATCCCCGCCGCTGTAGAAAGCAAGCTCAATTTGTTGCTTAAGGTCAGCGACACCCAGTAGGCTGCACATTGGGTTTTTCGGCGTTGCCAAGCTTGCTGCACACATTGAGCAATCTGTTGGTAAAGACGCGGCAGAACTCGCCATAACCAGTACATCAACAAACTGGCGATCAGCATCAGAATATAAAAAGTGACAACCTGACTGCCATGACGGGAAGTATGAAATAAATGCTCTACGCTGTGCTCGATACCCAGCTCGAACCATTCGTACAGGATATGGATGGCTTCGAAAAGCAGATGCAAAATGTTCAAGAACAAATCAATCACCACGTCATACATGGCAATGGACAAAGCAATTAGCGCCACACTAACCAAATCAAGATGTTCTTTAATCATGTCAATTCCATAAGGTTTAGCTTTAGAAGATGTCTATTATCAAAGCTGCACCACATAAGCATTTTCTTCGCCGCTCCAAACCGCCAAGCTTTGATTTTTAATAGAAATTTGGTCGGCATAGCAAGCGTAATCCTTGATAAATTGACAGTTAAATCATCTTACCGGCTTAAGCTTTCGTAAACCTTTCAACCAACACATGAAAGCTGTAAAGGGTAAAAAAGCGCATTCTTATCTTGAATCGACATTCAAACAATCAATTGGCCTTGGGTTGCAGCCAAACCTATCGTTACCACCGTGCCGGAATTGAACGCCAAGTAGTCGGATTCGATGCCATCCGAGAAGATCACGCCATTTTCCGGCATCTGCGATTCCAACGTAAGCGGCGTTTCAGGCGTGATGGCGCCAAATACCATACTAATACCCGTGGTTCGGCTAGGAAACGGTTCGCGAACAGTAAATTGCAAACGTTGTTCGTGCCAGGCAAAGCCGTCCCTGAGCGGGTGAGATTTGCTGCCGGCAACGCCCAACGCCCCGGCCAGAATGGACTGAAACCAGCCGGTCGAGCCGAAACCGGTGGAAACAATAATACCCGACGAAGACTGGTTTTCCCGGTGACCTTCCCATAACAATAGGTAGCGGGCCGAGGTATGGCTCTTCGGTCCGATAAACAAGTCATTGACCGCCAGCATGCGTTGCCCGTCGTTGGTCTTGGCTTCGGCAAAGCTAATGGTTTTACAAGCCGATTTACCGGCTACGGTGCGTGCTACCACAGCCGGTAAGTCGCCGATTTCAAACGGCAGCAGTTTGCCATCCCAACGCCCCGGATCGGGATTGATCGCAATCACCGGCTGACCATCCAGGTATTTCAGCGTGTTGGCTACCAGGCCGTCCTGGCCGATCGTCACCACAATATCGGCGGGGCTGAACTGGTAATTGGGCAGTAAGCGGCGTTCCAGCAACTGAAACCGACCCAGGGATTTCAGCGTCCGCTCCGCCTCCTGTAAACGCCGCTGATACAGATCGTGTTCATCCAGATAATCCTGAGCATCGACTTGATTATGTTCCAGGTAAAAACGAGCTTGCGGCCAGGTATTAAATCGTTCGATCAACTCCTGCAGTCGGGTTTTGCGCGTCACCAGAACAAAACGGTATTGATAATTACCGCTCATGAGCGCACCGCTTTTTTCATCATTTGCCCAAACAAATCAGGCGTGATGTTCAATTCGCCGATCTTACCGGCGTTCTGTGCCAGGGATTCGAAGGCCATCGCCATCAATTGCTCAGGCTCCATTTTAGCCAGTGCCATGGCCTTGAGATTTTCCACCGGCAATTCCCTAAACGCCTTCATGCGCTCGGTAATGGCATAAGCTTCCGCATCGGCTTGCTGGCGACTGTTTTCGCTATTCAGCACCACTAATTCCTTACGTTGGGTTTCGGTGGCGATCTCTGCCTGCAAGCGCTCGCGCTCGGTTTCGACTTTGCCGCGCTGGATGGTGCGCTCATTCAGGATGCGTGATTCCTCAATCTCCTGTTCTTTTTGTTGCACCGACAACTCAGTCTGCAATTCGGCTTCCTTGATAGTGCGCTCTTGCTCGACCGCAGATTTACGACGATCATAAATCGCGTCATCGGCTTCTTTTAAAAGCGCTTCTCGAGCTTCCGCCTCCAAGGCCCGGGCCGTTTCCGGAGTCGGTTGCACAGCGCTGATGGAGACATCCTGCAAAGTGATGCCCAATACCGCCAGCGGGGAATCACCGGCAAGTTGCTCCCGGAGCAAAACGACCAACGTTTGCCCAAGCTTCAATGCATCTCGTAATCCTGTGCTTTGTACTTTGTTCTGCACAATCGATTGCACGATACGAATCACCCGATCCGACAACTTCAACGGGTCTTCCGAGACATAGCTTTGGCCGTCATTTTTCAGGCTGTAATTCAACATCTCGGCCATTTTTTCCGGCGCCGCCACCCGATAGGTCACTTGGCCTTGCACGGTTACCGACTGAAAATCTGCCGTCAATAGCTTGAAAATGAACGGTGCTTCCTGAGCGTTAACCGGTACCGCTGCAATAGAAGCTGTGGCAACGTTATAAAAAAAGCTTAAGCCTTTGCCGGTTTTCCTAACCTTGCCGTTGACAGTTTTAATGACGAAGGTTGAAGAATCTGCTTTGAAGTATTTAATGCCTAACATGTTATCTCTCCTATTTATGTCTATAAGTCACTTAATGCTAATGGTGACTTATAGACACCTACATGTCAAGCATGAAAGTGACAAAAAGACACAAATATTTGCGACAATACTGACTCCCTCACCCAACCATCAAGACAGGCCCATACAATGGACGAAAAACAGTTTTTAGCCGAATACGATAAACGCCAATATGACAGCCCGCTGGTGACCGTCGATGCGGTGATGTTTACCTATCATGAAGAATGCTTAAAAGTGTTGTTGGTCGAGCGTTCAAATCATCCCGACCAAGGCAAATGGGGCTTACCGGGCGGCTTTGTCGACCTGGAACGGGATAGCGCCCTGGAAGATACCGTGCAGCGCAAACTTAAAGAGAAAACCGGCATCGAACCGCCCTATCTGGAACAACTACAAAGCATAGGCAATGCCAAGCGCGATAAGCGTGGCTGGTCTGTGACGATTGCCTATACCGCTTTGATGGCTTACCAGAGCTGCGAAGCACATATCGCCACCGTCACCGATGCGCAATGGCTGGCGTTGGATGTAGTCAGTCAAATGGATTTAGCTTTCGATCATCAGGCGATAATCGGCTTAGCGCGGGAGCGCATGCGGCAAAAGGCCCTGTATTCGATCGTACCCGCTTACGCCCTGCCGGAAGCCTTCACCCTGCCGGAACTCCAGCATTTACATGAAGTATTAATCGGCAAAAGCTTGCAGAAAAAATCCTTTCGTCGCCGTATCGAGCAGGCGGAATTGTTGATAGATACCGGAGAAAAACGCTCGGAAGGCGGCCGTCCCGCCGCACTATACAGAATGAAACAAGCCTCAGGCGCTTATACCTTTGTGCGTAATTTGGAAGATTAAGTATCTACGAGCTAATACGGCACTTAAGCAAGCCGCTCAACTGAAATTGGGTAGGCAGCGCTGCCCGTTTTCTCAAAAATGGTAACGTTTTCTATCGTCTTTTTGGCAATTTCAGTAAGCGCCTCATGCGTAAAAAAGGCCTGGTGCCCGGTAATTAACACATTCGGGAAAGTAAGTAGCCGCGCAAATACATCATCGCAAATTAACATATTGGAAAGATCGCGGAAAAATAGACTGTCTTCCTCTTCGTATACATCTAGCCCAAGACTACCAATCACCCCAGACTTTAAGCTCGAACACTTCCCTATGAGTTGGCGCATCTGCGATGGACTGTATTTAATAAGGATTTTGTGTGATTAGAAGCGGGGATTGGCAACTGATGGTTTTGATATAGATCTCAGACCAGGCTTTGAATGTGCAGGAGGTAGGTGTATCGTTCGCGATTGATGCGCTTCACGGTGTTCAGCACATCCTACGATCCTTCCAGTGCGTTTATCGCGTAGTCCTTAACAATCTTCCAGCTTTGCTGTTTCCAACTATTGTTGCGTTTACCCATATATTTTTGTTGGGTAATCTCCGAATATGTCCCCGTCGCAAGTGTACTCTCGGGGATATATGAGATCCTTCTCCAGGCGGATATTTGACACTACTTTCCTGAGAATTCAACACAAGCACCTTATACTCAAAAAATGGAGTTTTACCCTTTGTTTCACGTTTTTTATTAAGTGCTTTGGGGGCTTGAATAGAATCGATAACAACGTTTTTGCATGACAGCGTTTCAATCAAACCTAGAATAGCCGATGTTTCGTCAGTGCAGTCATGATTTGCTAATACACAAGCATATTCAGACCCACGTTCATTCCTAATCTTCTGTGCATATTCTGGCATTAGATAAGTTGCATGTATCTCAAAAGGTGAAATCTTCATACTTTTTGGGATCTCTGCACCATACATGCGGTTTAAATCAGCTCTATCCTGTGCAGAAACATCAATTTTTCTTGCAGGGATCACGGCTCCAAAACGAGGAATAGCCCAATAGTGTTCGGCATCCACAAAGTACACTGGAATAATTGCGATGGCTCCATCCAAGGTAATAAGATTGTATTTATCATCAAATTTATCTGGGGGTAACATCCAGGAATAAGCATCAAAATTGTCGGCATTAATTTCTACCGCCAAAGCAATGCGTTTAGAACTGGCGTCAATCTCTTCGCTTTGCATTACCAACGGACTGTTATTTGAAGGGGTAGTAATTTTAAATTCGGCGGCAATCACCGGATAAGGAAGGTGAAATACTGCGGGCATTGCGCGGTAGCCATCATCAAATAACTGACCATTGTCTGGAAGATAAAATTTTACAGCTTGTTGCAAAAGAGCGGCTATCCGTTCAATGTTTTGTGCTGTCTTAGGTTTCTCTGCCGTGAAACTCTTCGCTCTTAAGAGCAAGTCATCAATCGCTTGGGTGGAGTAGTTCAGAGTATTTTGGGTCACAATTATTCCTTTAATAAAAATTCAAATGGTAATTCTGATTTTTGAGGCCTGGAAATAGCTAGTTCCGTAGGATGTGGTGAGTTTACGAACCGCACTTGTGCCCTCTGGGTATCAATCGCGTTATTCGCCAGCCGAAACATTCGAAACATTCGAAACATTAATATTCCCACCCCAATGTTTTGGATAAACTCCACGTTCAAGATAACGATGAAAGCTGGAATGAGGCCAATCTACCACTTGCTGAACCCAGCCATGTTTCACTGGATTCCAATGAATGTAATCGATGTGTCGCTGAAAATCGACTTCGTCGCGAATCATGTGCTCCCAAAAGCGGCGTTGCCATAATCCTCTTTCGCCTCGTTTTTGCCGGCTTGTTGAAATTCTCTCACCCTTTTCAATAGCGCGAGAAAAGGTCGCCTTAATTAATCCCCATCGCGTAGAGAAGTTGGCATCGTTTGGTGGCAAGGTCCAAATGCAGTGCAAATGATCAGGCAAAATCACCACAGCATCAGTTTTGAAGGGATGTCGAGATCTGACAATATCAAAAGCATTTCGTAAACAGTCAATATTTTCTACGAGAAGATTATTATCCTTCCGCTCAGCCAAGTTTACGGTGAAAAACCATGTGGCTCCTGGCGTGTAAATACGACGGTAATTAGTCATTGTTTATAATCTAAAGTTGTCGGCAATTTTGTGCTCGAATGATACCCAGAGGGCACAAATGCGGTTCGTAAACTCACCACATCCTACATTTTACCCCCATCATCCACCTAATCCCGGCTGCCACGCCGCCTCTAGCAAACAAACCCTCAAGCCCAACACTTCACATCTTTGCACATACCAATGTAATGTCGAAAAAGATCAAACAACCGGCCGTTTGACATAACTATGCTTAACGGGATTATAGGCCGGAGGTTCAACTATCAATCCAGCCTATTTTCAATAATCAACAGCCACGGCCTAGCGCTGGTAAATTGCAGGTAGCCTTCCGGGGATAAGGTCAGGATGGTTTTTGAGACGGAATTGCGGACATTGCCGCCGATGGCTTGCAAGGTTTGGCCTGTGGTTTCCACGACTATATCGCAATGCAGCTTTGCCTTGAGTGAGTCCGGGAGCTCGTCTATCGCTTCTGTGGGCGCGTCTTCACCCCGGTTGGCGCAGATCAAATCTCCCGGTTTAGGTTTGTATTCCTGAATGGTATGGGGGATCAGGGGCGCGCCAGGGTTGTGGGCATTGGCAAGAAAATGATTTAGGTAAGATTGGTGGGCAATGGCCCGTGGAAACAGGGTTTCTGAGACGCCGGCTGCCTGCATAATCCAACCGATGAAGGCGGCGGACCAAGGCTGGTTGCAGTCGTTGCCCGACAGCCAGTACTCGCCGACCGCACTCCAATACTGGTTGATCCGGTCGCTGTGACTGGCATCGGCATCCTCCCAAATCCCGACGTGGGGAATGCTCTCCTCGTCGCCGTTGATCACGACTTTCTGCCGGCCGAAGAATATCCATTCATCCTTTGCGGCGGTCACGATCTTAACTTTCAGAGAATCCCCAGGACGTGATACCAAGCTGTCGGCACCGGCTTGTTTCTGCGGTGTCGAGCTGCACGCGGCTAAGGCAAGAAACAAAAGGGTAAGCAGAGGTTTCACTATCATTATCGACGCTTGGATATTGTCAGAAATTAAATTCAGCTGGCGACATAAGCACCCTGAGGATTAAGGCTTAGCAGCTTACTTCATCGTGTTGGCCGTCGAGCATCGCGGAACCAAGTCCGGTATTGCTCCATTTTAGCCCGCTGTTCCGCTGGCGCGTGGCGGCGGCAGGTGGCATATTCTTCCGTATCCGGCTGCGCGCCCCAGCGTATTTCGGGGCAGTCGTTGGGATTATAAGTCATTTCATAGGCGGGCTTGCGTGCCAGCACTTCGGCTATGGAAAGCTTCCACGGACTGCCGTCTGTGCGCGTATAGCGGATGCTGCGTTCTTGAATACGTTTGACGTGGTATTGCTCGATTTCGGCCTTGGCCTGTTCCGGGCTGCTGCCGTTCATCACGAACAATTCGGGATGCCGCACGATCTTCTCGGGCAAACCATTCAGCACGTTGATGGCGATGATCAGCCGCATGTCGCGGGAGGGCGTGGAGTAATCCTCCCAGGGGCCGATGGTCTGAAAAATCGCCGCGCCGCTTGGCATGGGGATAACGCTGCCGGGGCTTTTGCGGAAATACGCTTCGCCGTTGTCAATCGAACTCACGCGGGTCTCGATTTGCTCCACCAAGGCATCCAGGGTGGCTTCATAAGCTTGCTTGGGATCAAGGCCGCGTGGATTGATGAGCTTGGCCAGCCTGGCGTAGAAATCGTCGGGCGAAAGCTGATTCTGCTCCAAGGAAAAAGAGACGAAGCCGGGATGATCGACTAATTCATCATTAGACAGCAGCCGCCATCCGCCCGAAGCGGTGCGAGCCAAGGGCCGGAACGCCTTAAAACCCGGCCCGGCGCTGGCGACGTTATCGAACAGAAAAGTGCCTTCCCAAAAACGCTTACGGCTGACCGAGTTGTCCGGCTGAGCATCGACGGCCAACAAGCTACCAGGACGATCCCCCGTCTGCGGCACCCACTCGACCAACACCATCACATGGCCGTAAGGATCGGCATAGACCGTGCCCGGCCAGAGCGTTTCACGGCTGAGAGGTATCGGGTACAGATCGGTGGCCTCGTCCTCAAGCCCTGTCCGCGCCGAGCCCGAATGGACGGCATCCGCCAACTGCCTGCTGACATTTTTGAAACTGGCCTGCGAGCTGATGCCGTTAGTGAATTCAGTGTTGATGGTGGCGGCGCCACAACGCGGCGGCGAGTTGGCCGAGCCACGACTGCAGGCACGAAAAGCAATTGGCAGGCCGACCTTCCAGGCAAAATAAGCTCGCAAGGTGTAAGGCAGGTCGGCGCAATCGGGAGTAAGCGGCAGGCTTTTGTCTTCGTTAAGGCCAAGATGATTATGCAGAAAGTTGCGCTCAGTGTTGCGCAACACCGGCTCCAGGGAAGGAAAGCTGAGATTTTCCTCGGTCGGCGCACCAAACAATTCTTCGATCCAGGCCGAATAAAAGGCTTCGGTGGCAAGCCCCCAGGTTTTGGGCTTTTCTTGTATACCTGACCCGCCGATGCTGAGCGCATGGCAGGCGGCAAGCTTGCCATCCCGACTCGCTACCAGCCGATAATCGCCGTCGTTGATCTCTTCCAAAGTGGCAACCATGCTCCAAGGCGGGCCGCCTCGACGATGGAATTGCACAGGTTTGTGCTGACCTTGGCTGTCAATCAGTGCCAGTTCTGACACCGGGCTGTCCGTGGACACGACCATGATCTTGACCGGCTGATCGGCTTTGGGGTTGAGGGGCGAGATCCAGATATGCGTATCGCCGGTTTCTTCGCATGAAAAATCCTCAGCCAGAGCCGTCGATATGCTGGCACATGTCAGCAGGCAAGCGAGGACATAGCCCGTCAGCTGGGTTGGCGAACCCGCTAATTTGCTTAACCTCATAGCTATTAATGGGCAGTTTTCCAGCATTGATTTTGACAAGGGTAGCGTTGTCATTCAGGTACTCCAGTGAGGGCTTTTTTTGGCAGCGATGAGGCGCCGAGGTTGAGCTGAGTCTATCACTTAGAATGATTACCGCTGTCTGCTTTCATCAGTTTGGTGAGGAGCAAGCAAACCACCATAGCGTTGTCTCATGTCTTCCATGTGTGAGCCGTCCCAGTAGATGCGCTGGCAAGTGGTGCATTGATAGAACTCTTCATAGTAGCGGCGGGTCTTCGGTTCGAGTCGTTCCAGAATATCGGCCTTGGCGACCGCAGACAGTACGCCATTGCAAACCAGACAGCGTGCAAAGGGCTGAATGGCATTGTGCAGTTCGAATCGCCGCAGCACTTCATCGACCTGGTTTGTGACCTTGACCGTACGCAGCCAATAGCCATGGATGATCTGCTTGGCATATAAAAGGCGGCGATCTCGCGTCAGCACAATGCGCTGCTCGGTTACCGCAATATTGGCCACTTCCGCATCCTGATAATCGTTGCTATAGAGGCAATCAAAACCCAGTAAACGCATGTGCTTGGCAAGTTTTCCCAGATTTACATCGATGATGAAGCGAGGATTGCTCAAAGGTTTTTCACGCAGTTTAACCACGGGGCTGATGTCCACGCTTACAAATATCGGGTAGATCGCAACATGGTCTTCGTTTTGCAGCTGATAGTCGAAACCCACGGACTGGCCGTTGACGACAATCAGCTCCACTTCGGTATGCGGCACACCAAAAACTTCGATGGGGTCTTTGATGCCAGGATGGCCGCTGAATTGATAAGAGCTTACTCGCTGGCGCTGCGACGGCGGCAGAAAATCGTTTAACTCTTCGTGAAAGCAAAACTCAGCGGTATATTCTGGATTCATGTTGTTCGCCTCTTGCATAGTTGTCGTGCAGCGAAAATGTTAAATCTAACATTATTTACTTATCATCATGAGTGTGCGGCAGTCTTGTCAATGCCTCATCGATTGGCGATTTAGCCGTATTTTTTTAGTGCTGAATGCACAATTAGTCTTGCTGTCAGGCTCGCAACGCGCACCGTCCCGTTACGAAGCAAATCGACTTAACACCTAGGGAAGCGCTGATTAAATCATTCGATAAGCTCAGAATGACAATTAAGTAACTGGTTTATATTGTTTTTATCTTGTCGAGCCATGAGCGTAGTGGGTTGTTCGAGGTTTCTTTTAGTATCTGCTAAACCGCTTGTGCTTTTCTAAGTTTGTTATCCTAAAGATGATAGAGCATCAATAATCTGTCCAATTATTTTCGGCTATCCAGTATGACAAGTGTTGCTGCATTGCTGACAAATTGTTGAAAAAGCATCAACGCTCATCATGTTAAAAAATATAAGTATCATATAAATCAGAAGGTTGATGTTTTCTATATGGGTGGCATTTTAATTGCTTATTTGTAAGGTGCCGAAGCGCCAAATTATTGGGCTCCTTGGCTATTTTTTTATAATCATGAGGTGTTGAAATGTTCGAAGTTACTGTGTTATTCGTGGTGTCGTTACTTGTTGCCGCATACATTTATCTACCATCGGTCAGGCAGTTTTTTTCAAAATTATCCCAGCTAGCCGGCGCCGGAACAGGCAAGTCTTCTGCGACAACGGCAAATAAATTGAAACTGCCCGAGGATTCTACGCTGAGAAGGCATTTCCTGACTCATTTACAAAGTGAGATCGAATCTGCATTATCTCCACGGCCTACGGACTCTATTCTACAGCGCCATTACGATGCATTGGTGACTGCCGAGCTGGAAAATCGGCTGGCAGCATTTGCCGATTAATATGTATTTTATAGGGGCCGGCGAGACTAGCCTGACTGTCAACAAGTCGGCTTTATTTCCAGCACCGTTAAATTGGTTTTAACGGCACGGCTTTGCTAACGCAGATAAACGCCAAAGCCTCGGCGCTTACCTGCGTTACCGTAACGGCAATAATTTCCGCTGCTGGGTAACTGAATAATGACGTCTGAATCGACTATCACCAATATCACATCACCCAATCACCGAATGAAAGGTCTTTTGTAAACAACCTGAGATGTGTTGCTAAGCAATAGCTAAGCCGTTTTCAGCCGATATGACACAGAATCCAGGGCACGCTTTTGGATTTGCTCTATTAGCTCGATGATTTGCTGATCCAGCATAAATCGCAGTTCCCATTCCATTGCCAGGTCGGCCGGTAAGCTGTCGATGCGATGGTGTTCGCTGTAGCTTTGTTTCAGTTGCCTGTGGATGTCGGCAAGCTCAGCCCATGTCTCTTGACGCTGACCTTGCAACACTAGCGCCGCATTCTCCAAAGCACTGGCCAGCGCCGCATCGAAAGTATGACTATGTTGTTGGAGCTCATCAGGAAAACTGCTGAATTGTTGACCGCTGAGCAATCGATAGCGCCGCCGAATCTGTAGCAAACTGGATAAGTTACCGGCTGCATTAATAATCGTACGCAGCGCCGTTCTTTCATGGACTTTGTGATTTAATCCGGCATCCGGTTCCAGTACCGCGTGAGCGACCAAATCCTGGGCAACCGCCAAGTCTTTTTCTGCCGACAGGCGCAATGGCAAGGTAGATTTAAACATTTGGCTCAGATTCGGCAGCCGGGTGGTGAACTTGGCGAGGGTGTGCAATGCCGCTACGCTATGGTGGCGAGCAAGTACAATCGAACGTCGGGGCCATAGCGCGTAGTCGATTACTCCCATCACAATGAAGCCAAGCAAAATGCCGAGAACGCGGTCTCGCGGTAGATAGAGGTCGGTGGCCGGGCCGAAATCATGCAAAACAAACATCGCGAACGAAAATCCGACCTGTCTGCCTAGGTAAGCGATACGTTCACTACCGGAGGAAATCCAGGCTGCAAGTGCCCAGACCGGTGCCGTTGCCAGCGCAAAACCGGCGATAGTCTCGAATTGGGATTGAAATACCAGCACATAAAAATAGGCGCACAGTCCTCCCAGGGCCGCGCCCGACAAGCGCAATATCGATAGCCGGTAGTCGGCACCAAGACTGGTTTGCGCCGCGACCAAACAGGTAGGGATGGCGGTATTGAGACCGGGCCAACCCAGGCTTTCGACAATCAGCGCGCAGAGCAGGGCGCCCAGGGAAAACTTAATCCCGAATTGCAGACTGTCGGCATGCGTCGCCCAGAACTCATAGCCAAACCAGTCCGGAAGCCAGGACTCTGCTTCGTTACTGTCGGTTTCGTCTTCTATGGTTTTAATGTCCGGTGCTGCTGTCGGGTTATATAAGTGATGCATCAACTCGGCGATTCGTTGCAACCCCCGCCACATGGCGGTTAACAGTGAAGGGTTGCTTTGCAGCGAATAACTGTGCAGCACGGCATCGGACAGCAGCATTTCTATTGGTCCGGACACATCTCGTGATGCTTCCACGCCTTGCCGGAGAATTGCACAGGCGTTTTGCAAGGTCAGATAAACATTTAATTTTTCCTGGTTCATCGGTTGCGCGCGATACTCTGCCGTCAATGCCTGATCCAGCCAAATAGCGAGTTGACGCAATCCGTCGATTTCCAGCAGCAGGGCAAGATAAGACTCATGCTGTTGTCGTAGGGTGGGATGTATCAGTTCCGCATTTGCCAGCAACCCCAGTATTTTTCCTAAATTGCCGACAGTGGCATGTTTCCGGTTTACCGGCTTATGGATATTGACGCCGCTGTCAGCCATGCGGGCGGTAAAAATGGTTTCTACGGCAGCAAGTTGTTCAGCGATACTCGCCTTTAGTAATTTGAGCGGATCTTGCGGCTTGATGGTCAGATGCACCACCGTCCATGAGCCGATAGCCAGTACGCCAATGATCGGGATATTCCACAAGGCGCTATAGATATTTTCATCGGGCGTACTGGGGCTGTACAACACCGCCACCGAATACCATAGGGCAATGCCGGTCGGCCAGGCGATCAAACGGGCATGAAACAGCGCAAGGGCCATGATTACCGAGGACAACGGTAACAGCAGCCAGGCCTCGTTGCCGGCAAACATCAGTGTAAATACCGATACCAGAGTAGTAAGGATGATATAGCCCAGCTGGCGCAGCCCGAATGCCAGCGATTGACCGGCATTCGCATAAGCGTCGTAGCTCAAGCAGATAAGAACGGCAATCGCCCCCAACGGCGGTATGTGCAGGGTTTGGCTGGTCAGGGCAATGATCAGTGTAACGATGAATAGGCGCAATGCAGCGACGCGCCGACCCGGAAAATCCCTGAGTTCAGTCGTCAGGAATTGTGCAAGGCTGGTGCCAAACCAAAGTTTGCTTCGTTTTTTGTGCAGATCGGCAGTGTGCTGGGTGTCGCCGGTATTCATTACCGAATCCCGGCGTTGCTGGCTCTATTTTCACTGGCTGGCGTATGCCCCGGATTCTCGACGGGGCGATCCAGGACGGTGACAAAGGCGGTCATGCCCATGCGCAACGGATGCTCGGGGTCGCGTTCGCTTATCTCAATTCGCACCGGAAAACGGGAGGCGAGGACAACCCAGTTCAAGGTGCGATCAACCTCCGGCAATACGCCTTGTTGCTTAATATTATCCGGAGAGTTGGCCCAGCCGATACCGGTTACTACGCCCCGGTAACGCTTGCCCGGATAACCCACCAAAAACACATCGGCTTCCTGACCGGGTTTGATGGACTGTAGATAAGTTTCTTTGAAGTTGGCAATGGCATACCAGTGGCGGTCATCGACCAAGGCGAACAGCTGTGTGCCGGCCTTGGTATATTCGCCTTCGCGTGTATTCAGATTGGTGACGTAGGCATTAAAAGGCGCGCGCACCGAGCAATATTCCACGTCCAGTTCGGCGGCGGTAACCACTGCTTTGGCCGCTTCGATGCGGGCATTGACATCGCCGACCTGAGCAATCAACGAGACAGCGCGGCGACTGTCGCTTTTGGCTTCATCTATCGCGCTCCGGGCCGAAAGCTCCTTGGCTTGCGCATCTGCCAGCTCGGCACGGGAGGCGGCGTATTTGGATTGGGCCTGTTTGAGCTGATCAGCCGTTACGTATTGTTTCTTCGCCAATGGCTCAATGCGTTCCAGATAGTTATGCAGATATTTATCTTCGGCTTCAATCCGGGCTACTTCGGCCGCTGCGGCAGCACGTTGGTGTTCCAGTCGCTCGATGGCAAGCTCAGCGGAACCGCTGGAGGCGCGCCGTGAATCCACGTCTTTTTCCGCTATTTGCAATTCAGCCTTGGCTTGGGCCAGCTTGGCTTGGTAGGGGCGGGGGTCGATCACATACAACAGGTCGCCCTGCTTGACGTACTGGTTGTCTTCGACATGCAATTCCACTATCCGGCCGCTCACTTCCGGCGCGATGCCGACGATATTGGCGCGCACCATCGCGTCGTTGGTACGGGGATGCTGGTAATTTATGCGCCAGACCAACGTTCCGGTTACTATCGCTCCCAGCACGATTAATATGCCGATGAGTCGGCCGAGCAGTATGCGGCGTTTAAGTGTTGTAACGTGATTATCAGTTTGACTGTTTTCCATAATGGACCGTGCCTGCTTTTACGTTGAGTAAAACAACAACCAGATGACGAAGGTACATAACGCCCACAGGCTCGGCACAATCAACAGCGGCGACCCCAGATGCGGCGCCAGCCTGTAACGCACCAATTGCCACATCAGCACCATGCTTACTGCCAGTCCAGCAAGAATACAGATAATCCAGGCGGGCCAGAACGAACCTTCGATGCTCAGCATCGGGTCGCAAGCCGTCAAAAAAACGGTGGAAACAGTTATCAAAGCGCTTTTTCGCAATCCCGGAAGAAATATCATAAATTGCCGCCTGAGCAGGGAACTGAACTTGAATAATTTTCTTAAGCACATGCGATTTAATTTGGCCTGCATTGTTTTATTGATCAGGTAATTAACTGATGTTACGCAGTTTTGATTTAAAAATTATTGTGTCGCAAGCGACGTCAATTTAAACGGGTTCTCGCACCCGAAAGCGAGATACTTTCTTTTGCGCGGCCCTCGGCAATTGCTCCTGCATTGCTCTACCTCCTGCATCCATGCAGTCGAAAGAAAGTATCCAAAGAAAAGGCCGCCCGGACACCGCTTATTTCCTGCGCGCTGCCGTTGGCATCGAGGGTTGCCAAATGGGGCTCCTGCCCCATTGTCAACGCACGGCTTCCATGCCGTGCCCCTAACGGGCTATTCCCGATGCCAACGTCAGTGCTCGGCGCGGTATACGGGAGTTTTGGTTACGCTGCGCGTAACGTCAGTAATTAAGAAATCATCTTTAGCTGAAAAAAACTAAAGATTTAATTAATCGTTTGGACACGAACATGCGGTAAGGAGAAAAAGCGCCTACGGCAGTAGGGGTGCAGGTACGATTGCCGAACTTTTTCTTATATTACACCATAGTGAAAATACAAAATAGTTTTAATTAGAACTAGTCGTGGTAGACTTTAGTCATATTAATGATGAACTTGAATTGGTTCTAAATGAGTCAACCGCAGCTGAGTTGTAGATTTCTCTGGGCATTATTTAACTAATCTAATGTTGCCATTCAGACCCTAAATTGTAACTTTCTACCATAGAGAGTTATTTCATAACTCGAACAAGGTGTTTAAATTTGCGTGAATTTCGGCGCCGCAAGTGCGATAACTTGGTAACTATTTTGTCATCTCTGCCGCAAGGTATCAGCCTCATAGCTGTGCTTGCCGCCCCGGCATTGACAGCCTGCATGCCGCCCAGCGTGACGCAGCTTGATAAACCCGACCTGGCGGCTCCTGCCGGCTCTGCCGTTTCGTGGCATGATTACCAGCGCACAAGCGGCACACAGCAGCTCCCCAACTCCAGTCGTCCACTTGAAGATAGCGTAATTGACACCAAGCTGACCTACGATCTGCCTGCATTGGTGGATCTGGCCTTGCATGCCAATCCGGAAACCCGCGTTAGCTGGGAAGAAGCAAAAGCTGCCGCTGCCCGGCTCGAAAGAAATCGCAGTGCCTGGTATCCGACGTTGACGGCGATGGTGTTCGGGCAATATTCCACAACCAGTTTCCCCATTCCCGGCGGCGCATTAGTAAGCGATAGTTTCTCGTCTCTTGGCAGTTTAGATTTGGCATGGACACTGTTCGATTTCGGACGCCGGGAGTCCGTGGTCGATGCGGGCGCACAGCGCTTGAACGCGGCTAATTTTGCCTTCAGCCGTAAACATCAGGAAATTGCTTATCGGGTTGCCAGCAGTTTTTTTGCCTACCAGGCGGCTCTAGCCAGGGTAACGGCGGCGCAACAGACATTTGAGTCCGCCAAAGCCAGCACTGGTTCGGTGCAGGCGAAACTCGATAAAGGTCTGGCAACGCGCCCGGATTTATTACTGACCGTTCAGGAGCAGGCAAAAGCCAGTTATGACTTGCAAGATGCCCGCGGTTCGGTCACGCAGTCACGCGCCGATCTGACCACAAACCTGGGAATTTCGCCTTCTTATACCTTACAACTGATTGATCTGAGCAAGCTGCCGTTACCGGCAGCACTGGTGCAATCGGTCGAAAAAATTGTCGATCAGGCCTTGGAGCAACGTCCTGACTTGATGGCGCGTCTGGCGGAATTGCGTGCACGTGAAGCGGAAGTGAAAAAGGCGAGAGCCGAATTCTGGCCCAAGGTTGCTCTGCGCGGCATGGTGGGTAATCAATACTGGGGCAATGTACACACCAACCCACCGGGCAATGAGAGTTATTCGGCAAATAATATGGTTAACACAGCCATGCTGACGGTGGAGTGGACTTTGTTCGATGGCTTTGAACGCAGCAATGCCGTACATGAAGCCGAGGCCAAGCAAGAGGCTTCCAGGGCTCAACTTGAAGCTTTGCGCCTGGAAATCATGCGTGATATTTGGAAAGCTTACGCCGATACCAAAACCGCGCTGGAAAAACGCGAGTTTGCCTTAGCCTTGTTGAAAGCGGCCGAAGAATCCTATGCTGCCACCCAAGAATCTTATGATCACGGTTTTTCCACGGTAATAGAACTGCTGTCCGCGCAAAAAGATTTGGCGCGCGCCCGTTTTACCGAAATCGACAGCCGCGCTACCTTGCTACGGTCGGCAGCAACACTGGTTTATACGTCGGGTGAACAAAACTCAGGAGAATTAAATGCCGATGACCAAGCATTTAGCCGCATTCGTCCATAGTCTGTTGTAGATGGTGAGCGGCTTATTTTTTCTTGCTGTTCGAGCAATCGAATTTTTAGCGCATAAAGAGTCTGTATTCCAAATAAGCAAATGCGTTGAAAGTAGGACGTGGAAGTGGCTGATGATGATAGGTAATTCAGAGTCAAAACAAGCCACTCAAAATTGTTTAATGATGCGATGCTAGATATTCGCCATTACATTAAACCTAAAATCCGGTAAGTCCCTTTAGTATTCAATATGATGGTAATGGGCGATTCTGATTTGTTTTCCCAATACCAGCCATGTGGCCCTTCAAATTCAGCCGTTAATGCACCGCTAGATTGATTGTCGGTACTCACCTTAAAGCTTTTGAAGTAGCCGGTTTTATCACCTTTAGGTTCGCCATGAAGATCGAAATAGACATTAGCGCCATTAGTCGTCCAGGCGTAGTCTAATGTTGCACCTTGTAGTAAATGGAACTTATATTCCAAGCCGCTGTGGCTCGGCACGACGATGGTGGCTGAATCCGCCCATTGAGTCAGCTGTTCTTTGCAAGAAGTGACCATAGGATCGATGACGTCCTCAGACGAGGCAGCTAATGTGGTCAACCCCATTTTCTTGCCCAATCCAGTAGGATCAATGCCATATTCAGCGGGCAATACCGCCGTTACTAATAGAATAGAAGCCAACAACATCGCACATACGCTGGCTAACACAAGAGATTTTACTGATTGAATGGGTGGATTAGTGTCATTCATGAAATTAGCCATTGGTTAAATACCCCGTCATTTGGTAACCGAACAAAATCAGTCCGCCCGTCATCAAAAGAGTATTGGTTATCGTCGAAAAGGAATAAAAACTCTTATTTCTGCGCCAAAAATTGAGGGCAATCAGGATAAACAGCAACGCAATAAACTGGCCTAGCTCCACTCCGACATTGAAAGCCAATAAGTTTTTCCATAAATCCAGTTGCGGCAAATTGAATTTCTGTAATTTGGTTGCCAAACCGAAGCCGTGAAATAAACCAAAAATCATCACCGCTGTTTTTGTGTTCGGTTGAAACCCCAGCAATCGATGAAAACCGCCCAGGTTATCAAACCCTTTGTAGACAATGGAAAGCCCAATAATGGCATCGATTAGAAACGGATTAACCGTTATATGCTCTAACACGCCAAAAAATAGCGTCAAACTGTGTCCTAGCGTAAATAGGCTGACATAGATCAATACATCTTTAGTGCGGAACAAAAAGAAAATAACCCCGATTAAAAAAAGCAGGTGATCGTATCCGGTCACCATGTGCTTAGCACCGATGTATAAAAAAGCGGGTATGGCTACACCTTGGTTTGATAATAAAAACTGTTCGGTGTTCTTATCAACGCCGTGAGCCAAGGCATCTGCACCGATAAAAAATAACAAGAAAGATAAACCGGTAAACCCGACGGGGCCTTTAAGTATTGAGGTCATATTTGAAAAATCCTGTTTCAATTTCTATAACTTAATGCCGAAGCGCATCAGTATTGTGATCATGATGAAATAAACCCCAGCCGTCACTGCCATTGATAACCCCATGCTCAAATAGAACGCGACTCCTTTCTTTAGCAATAAAGGTAAGCTGATAAAAAAAGTCAGGGAGGGAATCACCAACCAAAAAATGCTGCTCGCCAAGTCAGACACTTTCGCCACATCTTTGGTATCGGTATACAGCCAGAGCATTGCTAAAACAGAGGTCAGTGGCAGCGAGGCTAATAAAGCGCCAATTAATGAACTTCGTTTCGATAGTTCGGAGATCGCTACAATAAGCAGGCTCGTGATAATAACTTTGATTATTGTGTAGCTCATTTGTTAGAGAGTCATTGAGGCGAAATAAATTAAGCGCCTAACGTTGCGTTCAACAGATACACGCACATGGAGCTATTTCTGATTTTAAGTTTTTGAGCGGCTCTATATCAGAGCTGCATTATAACGATTTAAAAATCTGAGTGGCTGGTCGGGTGCAACCTTTGGTTTTCTCAAAACCTTGCAAACTCAACCGCCAAGTACCTGGATTTTTCACATTATGATGAGTTGAAAAAAGAATTCGTTAGCCTTTGAGTTAATTGATGGGACTTAAAAGCGTATTTGATCCGCGCTAAATATTCATAACTGGAACAATTTCTTATGCTTTGTCTTTGCCCTCAAAATATCTAACTAAAGTGAAAATAACCTAAGCAAATTTGGAAAATTAATAGTGAATAAACGGTTAGTCTTAAAGTCATTCTGTGCTTGGGATGGCGATGCGTTGGTGCTGAATATTCTCGGTACCCCTAGCGCCAAAAAAGATGCCATTGGCAAACCTAAAGGTAAGCAACTTAAAGTGAGCGTTACAGCCGCGCCTATAGCAGGCAGAGCAACCGATCATATGGTTAAATTTCTGGCAGAAGAATTTGGCGTGTCAATTAAAGATATTGTCGTTGTGTTTGGCAGAATGAATGTTAACAAACAATTGCGTATTAATAAGCCCAAGAGCTTACCTGCTGTTATTAGTAAACATTTATCCCAAGAAGCAGAAAACACGAAACAAGTTCCTTAATGAGTTACTTCATCAATAGCATGAGGGTGAAAATCAGCAAAAGGTTGTTTGTTAACGGGGCACGAATTTATAGCAACGATTATGGTGCGACAATTTGTCGCACTTTTACTGGACAATAGCTTTTTTAGCTAATAGAATTGCCCCACCTTGAGCAAGGCTGATACGACTCGCAAGAATCGTCATCTTTAAACGGGGGAGGAAGGCGACCGGTAACGCGGTAAAACAACAATAATAAACGCAAGTAATTGAACTGCCATTTTTAATGGTAGGCGTCCACATCAAAAAATAAAAAATACCGGACGAAGCCCACTTTATGTGGGCTTTTTTATGCGTATTTTTTAGGCCAAAAATAAAAACGTACAGCAGATTTTGCAACTTAGCACTGAATGGCTCGTTTACTGCCAGTGCGGGCTATTTAAAAGCGCATCATAAGGCGCTAAATCGGTATTCAGTGCCAATGCGTCTCCAAAATCTTTATTCCACGGCCAGATATTGCCCGGCCCCCAGCGGCGATTCATATTGCACACCTTCTGCGAAATACTGTTTCGGATTGCTGGCAATCTCGCGCGCTGCCAGAAACTGGGCGTAATAATTTCGAGAAGCAAAACCGAACGCTGGGCCGTCGTAAGCCGCAACGATATTGGAAAAATTGCGACCTGCCTGGCTTTGTGCCCGTTTCATACCACCAATGCCGTGATTATACGAAGTGATTGCCGCCGGCCAGTCGCCCAGTTTGCCATAGGCGTAACCGAGATAACGCGCAGCACCATAGGCAGAAGCAACAGGATCAAGACGTTGGTCGACCCGGCCATTGCCAGGCATGAAGGTTTTTGCCGCAGATTTAGTAAATTGCCACATCCCAACCGCACCGGCGGAGGATTTTGCGGCCGGCTGAAACGAGGATTCGACATGAGGAAGAAGAGCCAGTTCTTCCGGCAAACCGGCGTTGCGGAAGATTTTGCGAAATTGCGAATCGTAGCGCCCACTAATCTCAAGCCCGCGTTTGAAACGTTCACGGATACCGCGTTGAGATCGTACCCGTTCGGCAGCGCCATTCAATACGCTGTTAAGCTGCTGGTTGCTACTTTGTAGTTTGGCGATCAATTGCCTGTCGCCGGCATTCAGCGGTGCGTTATAGCGCAATTTATTCTCCAGATCTGCTAATTGAGCTTTCCAAAAATCGCGGCGCTGGCTGACGATGGCTTTTTGATCACTGGTCAGGCTGTCAGTAACGATACCGGGTAATACCATCACTTCGTAAATCACATCCATGTAGCGGTCATCGTGAAACGCAACTTCCGAGCGATGCCAGACTGCATAGGTTTTACGCCAAAATTCCACAGCCGGTTCAAGCTCGCCAGGTTTTTGAAATACCCCGGAGTAAGTCGCAGGTGGATAGCCTTTTTGCGTTGAGATTGTGCTTGACTGATCAGTGTTTCGATATGCTGCGGTTCTTTCATGATTAACCGAAGGTGATGTACTGCTACAAGCATTTAATACCAACGCTATCATTAAAAGCCCAAACCGCATAAGTAATCTATTCATGATTGTAATTGAGTTGAGTTAGCGTTGATGGGTGTCGATTAATTGTTGGGTAAACAATAAGCGAATCTTTTCAAGAAATAATAACGGTCATTTCTACTAATTGAAAATATAACTGAAAATGAAAATCTTGCACCCTCCAAGCAATTTGAATAACCCTAATTCCAGAATCACCCCATCATTGATCCAGATGAAGAAAACTGTTTCGGTAATAAAGATCAAGAATTCTGCGGTAATTTATCATCCTGCCTTCTGAGAATGCATTAGCGACCTGGGCAACCTTGGACGCTCAATCTGGTTGTCCAATTGTGAATGGCTAATCAGCTCAGGAAAACGATGATTTAGATAATAATGTTAAAGGATTCGATAGGTGTTCTTCCTTCTTATTCCTCTCACCGAGATGGTATGATTGAACGCGTAATCGAACGGATTCTGTCCACCCGCTTCGACCCATCTTAAAGCCTGGATCTTGCCGTATTATACCGGGCTAAAATACAACCACTTGCTCCCCGCAAAGCGCACCCGGCCACATCACGCAAGCCAAGTCATGCAAAACTGATGTAAAAAACGACCGGAATTGTTAAATAAGTGCGTTTATAGTCAGATGGGAGTTGCTTAATTAAACTCAAAATTTTGTGAAAAATACCTAGGAGCCGTTGCACGATGACTGTCGAATTCTTGATTAACTTAGTGGTGCAGATTCTTGGCACCGGGGCAGTATTCTTCCTCGCCTATCGGTCTTTCCAAAAACGCCGCATTCAGCTGGGCAATGAACCAACACTACCTGAATACTTTGTCCGCAGAAGTATCTACTGGATAGGAATCGCATCGTACTGCACGCTTATGGCCGTACTTTACGGGTTACTTACCTGGCTGTGGCTGCCCTTGGCACCGCTGGTGACGCTCATTGTGAAGAACCTTCGATCCGGGGAATTGGTGAATCTTCTCAATAGCTTGGACGGAAGCACGATCATGCCTTTGATTGCCGTCGGGCTGTTTCTATTTTTTATTGCTTGGGAAAGCAAGTTTAATCCCTTACTTGTTTTGAGGGACAGCATCCATGACGCTTTCGCGATTCCGACCAAAGCGGTTGAAGTCTATAACGCTCTAATTACCTCAAGATTATCGGCGGTCGACGATGGACTAAAAGCACAAATCAATAATCGCCTATTGGTACCGAGCGTCGACCCCGGTGATTTCGAAAAATCCAGCGCTACTGTCGAGTATAAATGGGCTCATAATTGCCTTCTTTTTGACCAGATACAGAATTACGCCAACCAATCGTCCTTTCGTCGTTTATTTAGTGAACCGTCTCTAAAATGGGGGGAAATCTGTATCTCCTACAATGCGATGTCGGAAAAAGTTGTCGTCTGGAAGAAAGCGGAGCCGCACTATACCAAGACGGTAAACCTGATAAAGGAACTGGACCACCTCACCGGTTTACTCTGTCGCTTACTCGCTTCTCTGGTCGTGTTCGGGAGCGCAAGCGAAAACGAAATCTGGGCAAATGTGAAGCAGCTCGGCGGTAATGTCCACGAGACTCGTCTAAAACACACCTACAAATATATTCTGCAATTTACGGCGGCTATCGCCCTTGGGGTTATGCTGGGTCGAGAGATTTCGGTGTCGCTACATAATGCCTTCCTGTTTCCCGATAAACCGTTAGCGCACTTTAGTTACACAACGCTCCGGTGGATCGCCTATGCCATTCCGATGTGGGTCCTGCCGATAGCGCTCGTCTTCATTTCACGGACGCTCGCTTTCAGACACCAGCGGGAGCAATCCGATCGATCCTATGGGTTTTACATGACTATGATGATCGTGGGCTTCATCGTAAGTACCACGGTATCGACATATGTTCTCGAATTAACTTTCTACCACAGAGAGTCTTTCGATTTTCTGGAAAGCTTTATACAACACATGCGTTGGGGAATTCTGCCGGCACTCGTGTGCGGTTTTGTGGCTTATCGAATGGACACGCCGGTGAGCGAATCGGAAGCGCTAGGTAAGCTCATTACAGACGCCGCGTTGCGTTTTCTTGGGTGGGGATCGGTCGCCGTCATTATCATGCTTTATGCTACCGATGATTTGATCATCCAGAAAACTAACCTGCGTTTCACTCTTGTTGTCACCGCTTTCTTCGTCATCGGTCTCTTAGGGGCGTCGGCCCGTTTCAAAACGGCGAGGCTAGATGATTAGCTATTATGTCTCGTGTAACTATATTCCGATGTTTCGCGCCGGAGATTGAAATCGAGTTTTTATCGCATGACGAACTGCCTCTGGGCGTTTACTGTGCACTGACTAAAGCCATACAAGCCTTCAACCCAAACTGGCAATCTGGTTTTTGCGCGCCAATGACGCCGGAGGTGGATGATAGAAAGCAGATTGTTGCAATAGCTGATGGCGATAGATACGTAACAGCCAATTTGCGACATTCAACGATTTCAGCGTATGGCGCTACAAAACAATAAACTTTTATTCAAAATGTAGGTGCGATTAGCTTGCGTAATCGCACTTTTCGAAGCCAACATAACATACCTCCGATTACGCTTTGCTAATCGGGCTGTCATTTGTTTAGTCCTGAAATGCACAACACCCGTTCAGCGCTCGTGCCATCCCGCGAAACCTGAAAACAACAAGCCGCTTTGTGGCGCGGATGTGCTAAAACGGACGGTTAGGCAAGTATGATTAAGTGGAAATGTCGAGCAACGATAGAGCCGTTGCCCGACCTATTTGGCTTCCACCGATGCGTTAGGTTTTAGGTGTTCAAGTTCGGCCAGAATCACTGATTCAAATTAATCAGAATACGCAATCCGGTTCGCAGAGAAATTTACGCCGCCGGAAAGTCATGATAGTGAAAAAATAAGTACCGCCGGGGGGGGGAGCGCGACGATATTGCATGATGAAGATTCTCCAAATGTAGGTCTGGCAACAGTTTTATCGTTGCCCGACATTTTAGCATCCGAAAATTAAGCGGCAGTGGTCAATCGCGAAATTCGTTAACGTATTGAAGCTTGAGAATGTCGGGCATAAACAGCATGCCCGACCTACTGGACTGTTCCTGAATGATACGAAATATAGACATTTGCCTGCAAAATGTGACTGGTGAACCATCAACATGTCAACATCCAAATTCATCTATTGGCGCAGTTTGGATGATATACAGAAAGGCAAAATCCTTACAGTTCGCAAATTTATTGTGGCAACATAGATTTAATGGTAGATATATGGATAACTATCTAATTACGAGGACTCAGCATGCGGTTGGCAATCAAACTAGGCGCATGGTCATTAGTGATATTCTCACTAACGATAGCTATGGTTTTTGCACAACAATTCGGGCTCATGCCAGCTGATCCATTTTTTGGACTCAGCACTGTTATTGGATTGGTTCAATGCGTATCATTGATTTTTTGCTCATCGTGTTGGTTGTTTCAATTCTGCTTAGCTTTTGGTGGAAACGCTTCGTCACCTAACTTAAGTGCAAGCCCTATCATGCGCTCAAGCGGGACGGTCGCAATCGCGCCCGCCCCTTAGTACTTAAAATGCGCCTGCATCTCTACAAATCGACCGTATTGATACTTACGACTGCAACAGCAATTTACCTGGCGTGGCTCATTGCCGCTCTTTGCCAGTCAAGAGCCAATACAACGAATATGGTAGATCAATTCCTAGATCTGTACCTGCGGGGGCTGATGCTTTCAAGTATATGGTGGGTAACTATGGTGCTCGTCGTAAGGAGAGTAGCCATCTGGATATACTCGAAAGCTTTCACGGTTCCTACCAACATGGGTAACGTGGCGGGATCAATATTGTTCCTATCGCATTTTTTCTTTCTGCTTGCATTAGTTGGATACATAGGTGTTGTATTCCTTATGCTCACGGTCAACTCCGACTTTGCAAAGGGGATGGCTTTACTATCAGTGTTCACAGCTCCCTCGTTACTGGCTATTATTGCGGCTCCGGGCATTGTTATGCTTATTCCAACATTCATAGCAATAGAGTTATTCTCTATCCATAGAGAGGGATTTTTTACACAACCTAATAAGCTACTTAACACGGACACGCCTGATCGGCGCGACGGTTAGCACGCGTAGCTCCGATTAGCAATAGCGTAATCGGAGGAATATTGGCTTCGAAATGTGCGATTACGCAAGCTAATCGCACCTACATTTTGAATGACAGCTTATTTGCCTTTTCTTTTAATCTTAATTGGCAGCTCAGGGTCGGCTACTGTCTGAGATCTTTTTTCAAAACCTTGCAAACTAAAACGCCAAGTATCTGAATTCTCAACATTATGATAAGTTTAAAAATGAGTTTGTTTTTTGTTAATTTCAACAATCAATACATTTTTTGGTTTAGTTAAATTTTAACTTTTCAATACAAAATTCCAGATACCAAAAAATGAAGCCCCTGATAACTAAGCGCAACTGCATTCAAGGCGCGATTATTTATGCATTGGGGGATAGTTGCGCGGCTTTATTGACTGGCGAGTTTCAAATTTCACGACTGGTCGGCATGATGCTGTTGGGTGGAACCCTTTATGCGGTTGAAATCCCCTAGTATTTCGCCTGGATAGAGCGCCATTTTGAAAGGCAGGGTTTTGAATGGGTTGAAACGGGCTTTGACTGCGCAGGCTTTTTTAATCCTTTATGGATTGCCCGTCACCTTGCTTTCATTCAATGTTTTTCGTGACAATTTGCCGCGATACAGTGGAGTTTAATCGGCATCGGTGTGGATTCTTTTGTGCACATCGTTCCTTTCGCATTGTTTGTTAATTATGCGATTCAAAATTTTATTCCTTACCATTGGCGTTTTTTAGCTAACGCTGTTTTTTCGGCTGTGATGGCAATTTACTATGCCTTAAGCGAAGTTTGGTTTGGTTGAATCGCTACAACGTATTCACTGCCCGATTGTTTGCGGATAAAAAGCCACACAGTCTGAAATTGCTGACAGTATTGCTGCGGAGTTAATTTAAATTCTGTATCAGGAGTGATTTATGAACGACCTGGAACGCATGTTGAATGATATTAAAATGGAGGTCGAGTTAACTCGGCATCTCATCGGTAAGAATGCCTTGGACACCAGAGTGATGGCAGCGATGGGACAAGTGCCACGGCATAAATTTTTACCGGCGGATTTTCGCTATCTTGCCTACGAAAACGGCCCGGCGCCGATCGGTTCAGGACAAACTATTTCCCAGCCCTACATTGTTGCGCTGATGAGCGACTTATTGGCTACCAAACCCAGCGATGTCATTCTGGAAATCGGCACCGGCTCGGGTTATCAAGCCGCCATTCTTTCGAAATTAGTTACCCAGGTTTATTCGATTGAAATAATTGAAGATTTGGCCTTAAAAGCAAGCAAGCGGCTGCAAAAGCTAGGCTACGATAATGTTGCTGTCCGCAACGACAACGGCTACTTCGGCTGGCAAGAACATGCGCCTTTTGATGGCATTATCGTTACCGCTGCCGCACCACATATTCCCCAGCCCTTGATTGATCAACTGAAAGTTGGTGCTCGCTTAGTCATTCCAGTGGGTTTGCCATACGCTTATCAGCAACTGATGGTTGTAGAAAAAAAGCCCAATGGCGACATAGACACCCAAGAGATTCTTGGGGTGAGTTTTGTACCGCTCACCGGCGTAGCCAATACGGAAGATAACCGCCCATAACGCCTTAAACACTGAACCGAGGTGACGCTATGTTCAATATCAATCATGACATCAAAGACATCTCCCTGGCTGACCAAGGGCGTGAGCGCATTGATTGGGCACTGACCGAAATGCCGGTGCTGCGCAGCATCCATGATCATTTTGCCGAACAACGACCGTTAGCGGGCGCGCGCATCAGTGGTTGTCTACACATCACCACGGAAACCGCCAATTTGGCCCGCACGCTTAAAGCCGGCGGCGCGGAGCTGGTGTTATGCGCCAGTAATCCTCTGAGCACGCAGGATGATGTTGCTGCCGCGTTGGTGCAGCATGATCAGATTCCCACCTTTGCCATTCGCGGTGAAGACAGCAGCACTTATTACCGGCATATCGCCAAAGCGCTGGACCACCGGCCGCAGTTGACGATGGATGACGGTGCCGATCTGGTCAGCGAGTTACATAAAAACCGCAGTGAGTTACTGGCTAAGGTGATTGGCGGCACCGAAGAAACCACCACCGGCGTCATTCGGCTGCGCGCTATGGCGGCGGATAACGCACTCAAGTTTCCGGTGATTGCCGTCAATGATGCCATGACTAAACACCTGTTTGATAACCGTTACGGCACCGGCCAAAGCACGCTTGATGGAATTATTCGCGCCACCAATATTCTGCTGGCGGGCAAAACCTTTACGGTTGCAGGCTACGGCTGGTGCGGGCGCGGTATCGCCATGCGCGCCAAAGGCCACGGTGCGCAGGTCATCATTACTGAAGTCGAACCGCTTAGAGCGCTGGAAGCCGCTATGGACGGCTTTAGAGTTATGCCAATGCTGGACGCTGCCGCTATTTCGGATTTTATTATTACCGCAACCGGCGACAAACACGTGTTGGATCAAGCGCATTTTGCAGTGATGAAAGACGGCTGCGTCATTGCCAATTCCGGTCATTTCAATGTTGAAATCAATATTCCAGCACTGGAAAAATTGGCCGTAAGCAAACACCGCCCACGCACCAGTGTCGAAGCCTATCAGCTTAAAGATGGTCGCACTATCCGGCTATTGGCCGAAGGGCGATTGGTGAATTTGGCCGCGGCAGAAGGCCATCCGGCAACCGTTATGGATATGAGTTTTGCCAATCAGGCCTTGAGTATTGCCTACTTATGGCAGCAGGGTGCTGATCTTGAAAACATCGTACATCCGGTGCCGGCCAATATTGATCAACAAGTTGCCAAAATGAAACTCGCGGCAATGCGTATCAATATTGATGATTTAACTCCGGAGCAGCAGGCTTATTTATCTTCTTGGCAAGAAGGCACTTAGACTTTTAGCAATCGCTTAAGGCGGTAAGCATTTCCTCAAACTGCTCAATCGGTACCGGCTTGCCAAACAGATAGCCTTGGTAACGAGTACAACCTTTGTTGAACAGTCGTTGTTGTTGCGCTTGGGTTTCTACGCCCTCGGCAATCACATCTAAGTTCAGACTTTGTGCCATCGCAATGATTGTGCGCACAATGGTTTGGTCACTGCCATTGGTATTTATATCTCGCACAAAGGACTGATCGATTTTGAGTTGATTGAGAGGCAGCCGCTTGAGGTATTGCAGCGATGAATAGCCGGTACCGAAATCGTCCAATGAGAATTTAATGCCGATTTCTTTGAGTTTAATCATCGAGGCGATAGTGTCTTCAATGTTATTTACCAGCATGCTTTCGGTGAGTTCTAGTTTAAGTAAGCTCGGGTTGATAGCGTGGTGGGCAATTGCGGATTGCACTTGCGCGACAAAATCAGCTTGGCGAAATTGCTGGGCACTGACGTTCACCGCCAGAACAAGATCGCGGGTCAGGGCATCTTGTTGCCATGATTTGAGCTGGGCACAGGCAGTTTCCATTACCCATAGCCCGATCGGCACTATCAAACCTGTCTCTTCTGCCAGAGGTATGAATTGATTAGGGGGAACTAGATTTCGTTCTGGGTGTATCCAGCGAACTAAAGCCTCTGCGCCCAATGGACGTTGCGAACTATCTACTTGGATTTGGTAATGCAATTGAAATTGTTGATTCTTGATTGCCGTGCGTAATTCTTCTTCGAGAGCGGCGCGCGCGTTAATTACACTCTGCATGTTCGGGTCGAAAAAACGCAATGCGTTACGTCCAGATTGTTTGACTTGATACATCGCGATGTCGGCTTGTTTCAGCAAGTCATCAGCAGTCTGCTCATGACCGTTAAACAGGGTTGCGCCGATACTAGGCGTATTACGATATTCATATTCGGTGAGCTGGTACGGCTGACCCAGCTTAATAAGAATTTTGTCGCTGACGGTTTCTGTCTGTTCCGCAGCTTCAACATCATGCTTGCTTAAGTCTTCCAACATGACAACGAACTCATCGCCGCCCAGACGCGCCACCGTATCACCTTCACGGATACAAGAAGACAGCCGTGCCGCAACTTGTTGCAGCAGCAGATCCCCAATGTAGTGACCGAGAGTGTCGTTAATGGTTTTAAAATGATCGAGATCGATAAAGAGCAGGGCACCTCGCTTGCCACTGCGGGAGCTGGATGCCAACGCATGCTGTAGACGTTCTACCAGCATTCGACGATTGGGTAGGCCCGTTAGTGGGTCGTAGAACGCCAGTTGGCTGACTTGGTCTTCCATCTGCTTGCGCTCAATGGCGATGCTCGCCAGATAGGCGGATTGCTCAATCAGGTAAAGGTCTGATTCTGTAGGCGTGTTAGCTTCATGGTGATAGATGGCAAAGGTACCCAACACTTGGCCGGATGAGGCGTGGATAGGCTGCGACCAGCACGAACCTAATCTAGCGCTGGCCGCGAGTTCTTGGTAATCAGCCCAATAAGGATGCGTTGTAATGTCCTCAACAATGAGGCGCTGACCAGTAAACGCAGCCGTCCCGCACGAACCGACACCGATACCAATGGCAATGCCTTCAACTGCCAAGTTATAAAATTCAGGCAGGCTAGGAGCTATGCCGCGACCAAGGTGCTTACCTTCTTTATCCAGTGGCACAATGCTACAGAGCATGGTCGGATTGAGTTTCTCGACGCCAGTCACAAGAGCTAGAAGAATCTTGGGTAGCGGCTCACTTCCTGTCAGCAGTTCCAGAATATGGTTACGAAATTGTTCAAACTTTTCAGCTTTTATGCGTTTAGCCACTTCTACGGATAATGCGTCACGCGATGCGGTGATATTGAAAAGGCTCGCTCTGATTTCATTAAAATGGTAAGTCAAGGCCAGCGATAAAAGTGTCGCCTCAAGGATGGCGCCGTAATCGAGTCCGTAAAACGTCCAGGCGTTAAAAGGCAACCACCCCAATACTGCTAAGGATGTAATAACCGTGCCCAACATGCCGCATAGCGTCGCTAAAAGAAAATAGCGCCCCGCCATCTGTCCTTTGCGAATGGAGAGTATGCCGAGGACAATCATCATTAAAATGAACACGGCGATAAAGCTAAAGGCCAGCACAACTGCACCTAGATGGCTATCCATCAACAGGCATAATGCAAACAAGCCTATTGCCAATAAAGCAGTCAGACGGACAAAACTTAAGGTGCGCGGTCCATGTTCCGCGAGGGCCAGGAAGCGGCTGGCAAACAGTAAACCGCAGCAACTATACAAAACCATCAATCCTAAGACCACATAACGCTGAAGTAATGGCTGATCGGTCCAGAGCCAAGCGATGCCATGCCCGGTGTAGGAAAACAGCAGCAGAACTAGGCTTGATAAATACAAGGAATAGTAAAGATAACTGCGCTTTTTCAGTCCGGCAAAGAGAATGCTGTTGTAAGCGATCAAGGCAATAAGAAAGCCAAAAATAAAGCCGTAGCGGTAATTCAGGGATTGATTGCCGGCAATGAACTGTTCCTCGTTCAGCAGCTCTATAGGAAATACCAATGGATCAATCGATTCGGCACGCAGGTATAAATCACTACGCCCCGGCTTAAACCGGGGCGCGAAGGCGAAACCAGCTCCCGGTATGATTTCTTGCGCATTAACGCTTTCATCGCCAGTGTGCCAGCTGGCGCTGATTTGATTGTCATGCACGATGTACACATCTAAATGATCAATCCAGGTTGTCCCCACTACCAAATTAAATAGTAAGGTCTCAGCAGTCGGGTTATTTAGCTCGAGATGTACCCAAACTGGGCGGTTGATACCGAAGCTGAGTACTGGTTGATTGCCCAATTGAAACAATCCACTGTGTTGGCGAGTTTGAGCTTCATCCAGAGATAATGGCGAGGCGTCTTCTATTAAATAACTTGACCAAGTACCTAGAGATCCAGTGGGCAATGCGTTGAGCGGCAAGGGTTGTGCTTGTATTAAGCCCGGCACCATTATCAACAAGATTGCCAAGAAGTACCGCCAATACTGGGACAAGGTTGAGTCTAAAAACATCTTTAATTTACCGCAGAGATACATGTTGTCGATTAGAAGGAAAATACGCCCAAGCGTTCAGGCATTTGTTATTTGCATCAGTTGATTCCAGTTAAATTACCAAGTCGTAGGCTCAACGATGGGACTAAATGTATTCAGCTTAATACTGCTATTTATTACATAGTGAAGACAGCTGTTAACTATAGACGCTTTCTTTTCAAGCTCCATGTTTTCAATCTGCGCTTCAATTAGAAGAATCTACTTGCCATTTAATTATCTTTTAGCGGGTATATCGATGTTTTACACCCACAGGGAAATAGTCAGTGTCTGCAAAATAACGCAGGGAAATTTCCGGCAATTGCCGTTCCGCTGGCGTGTAGTTGGCGAATTCGCTATTCAAGCGCAATAACTGCGCGCGAATGGACTCGGCGATGATGGGTTTTATCTTTGCATCAGGCTCAATGCCGGGTAACAGCTCCACGGCAATGTGCAGAATCTTGTCGCCATTGTCGGTTTCCTGAGTTTCCAGTACAAATTTTCCGGTCAGCCAAGCCATGATTTCCGGCTGCTCCAAACCGACGGTGACGTTCTCTGGATAAATATTGGCACCGTAATAAGACACAGTGAAATCCGCCCTGCCGAATACATATACAAACGGCAAGTGGCGCGGCTGAAAGTCGTTAGGCAGGCCCAGTTCGCCTAGCGATTGGACCCCATGCTCTTGCAGGAAAGTCCACATCTCTTCAAAGCCCAGCACACCGCCTTTGTCGGCAATGTGATAGCGCACCAACGGCACGCTGTTTTCTCCGGAAACCACCAGCGTGCCTTCGTGGACTTCGAAGAACCGGTTGGCCGGATCGTATTGCACCAGTGTCGGCAGCCGTGATTCGCCAAACAAGCTTCGGGCCGCATCAGGATGCTTCGCCAGCCAGCGGCGAATAGCGATACTGAACGGTGTTTCATTACCGAGTACACCGCCGTCGGCCGTACCGTACAGCGAAGCGGAATCAAAGCAAGGCGCCGTCGAGCCGATGCGCTGCCCGATCAACTCGCGCCATTCCTCGCTAAACACCTCGCCGGCAAAGACCAATTTGGGGTTGTAGCTTTCCCAGTCGATCCCTTCGGCGGCACCCGCATCGATTACGTCTTTGACGAAAGGCGGATAGCCCAGTAATACCGTTTGTTCGAAATGCGGCGACAGCTCCCGTACCACCCGGAAGATTTCCGCCTTATTGTTGCCGGGCGTTGCGACCATCAATGGATAACCCTTACGTGCCAGATGCCAACAACAGGACGTTGTATACAAGCCTCCGACCCAGTTGCCCAACGCAAAACAAACCACCGCCAGCGTGCTGCGCTCATCGGCAAGGAAACTATCAGCAAATACCTGCTCGAAACGCACCGCGACGTCCAACTCGTGTGCAACCGAACGCGGCCAGAAAGTCGGCTGACCGGTCGAGCCGGAAGACACCGCCACCCGGTCTGAACTTTTAAGACTGCCGCCCAAGCAGCGTTCCGGTAGCGGATAAGCTTGCATGTAATTGGCCTTAGCCATCAGCGGTAATGTCTGAAATGCCGGGTAAGAGGTAATCTCCGCAGGGTTTATGTCGTGTGCTTCCAGAAACTTTCGGTAAGCGGGCACCTCAGTCACGCAGCGGTGAAATAGTGCCAAAATCTTATCTTCAGGATTACTGGCCTGGTGTTCCGCCAGAAGCGTATCCAGTGATGTGGCGATAAAGTGTTGGAAAACGTCGTCGGCTGGGGGAGTAAGCAAGTTGGACATGGCAAGTTACCGAATGAAAAATAATCAACGTGATTGAACGGTATATCTAATAGGGCGGACGAGTCAATTATGGTCACGATCGATTAGGTGTATCTACGAATAGATAGGGTGATTTTTGAGTGTTATGCTCAATTCGTTAGCAAAACACGCTTCCCCTTTTAAGTTGGCTGCCTAAATACAAACGGATGGAAAATCACATGTTACAGTTTCTTAATTACCTAGCAATCAGTCAGTGGCGTGCTAAATGCGTTATTTTTTCGTTGCTTATTGCGTTAATGGGGTGTGCCGAGGAAGCCCACAGAACATTGACACCTGAGACAGTGCCATCCTCCCAAACTGTTTATCACGGGGTCAAAAGTGTGCTTGTCGTCGGCAAATTTCAAAATCGATCCGCCTATATGCGCGGCATTTTCTCCGATGGTATTGATCAGTTAGGCAGTCAAGCCAAGACTATTTTAAAGACGCATTTACAACAATCCGGACGATTTGATGTCGTCGATCGGGAGAATATGGAAGAAATCGCTCAGGAAGCAAAACTTCGCGGCACTCAACAGCAACTGCAAGGCGCTCAAGTTGTGTTAACAGGTGATGTGACCGAATTCGGCAGACGCACGACCGGCGACACTCAGCTATTCGGCATTCTTGGCTACGGAAAAAAACAGGTTGCCTACACAAAAGTTGCTTTAAATGTTGTCGATGTAAAAACCTCACGCATTATTTATTCTGTGCAGGGCGCTGGCGAATATGAGCTTAGTAATCGCGAAATCATCGGCTTCGGTTCAACCGCCAGCTACGATGCAACGCTGAATGGAAAAGTACTCAATCTGGCCATTATGGAAGCGGTTAATAATTTAGTTAGCGGATTGGAGCGCGGTGCATGGAATCCATCGCTGGCAAACTGATAGCGGCTTTTTTAAAACGAGGGGTGGTGGTTGTTTCCTTTTTAATAATAGGGTGTGCAACATCGCAGCCGCTTTATTACTGGGGCAACTATGAAGAAATTATTTATCAAATGTATATCAAACCTGGGTCTGCCGATCCGGGTACTCAGGTCCAAAAGTTAAAGGAAGATGTCAATAAAGCGAGTTCTGAAGGCAAACATGTACCGCCAGGTTTACATGCTCATCTGGGTTATATGTATTTTTTACAGGGCAATACTCATGAAGCGTTGCTTGAGTTTGAAGCGGAAAAAAAACTGTTCCCGGAATCAGCCAAATTTGTCGATGGCTTAACGGGCAGGATAAAAAAATGACATCGCTAAGCCGTAATTTCAAACTTTTGCTGCCTTTCCTTTTCGTGATTATTAGCGGCTGCGCCACTACTCCGCCTTTCGATTATGCCTCTTTCCGTCAGCATCGGCCGCGTTCTATTTTGGTGCTGCCGCCGTTGAACCAAACCACTGATGTTGATGCCCCTTATACGTATTTATCGACCATTACCTGCCCGTTGGCGGAGTGCGGCTACTATGTTTTTCCTGTTGCCGTGGTCGATGCTTATATGAAGGAAAATGGTCTGCCGTCTGCTGAAGAAATGCACGGCGTTGCGCTGGATAAAATCAGAAATATTATCGGTGCCGACGCCGTTCTCTATGTAACGATTGAGGAATGGGGGCAAAAATACGTCGTCATACAGTCGATAACGACAATAAAGGCCAAAGCCCAGCTTATTGATACCGCTTCTGGCGAGGTTATCTGGCAAGGCACGCAGGCTGTCAGCCAAGGATCCGGAGGCGGCGGCGATCCTATTGCCATGTTAATTACTGCTGCAGTTGCTCAAATTATTAACACCATGGTCGATTACACCCATGACCTTTCCAGGGCGGCGCACTACGGTATGATTTATAACACTGAGCAGGGCTTTCTTGCCGGACCTTACCTGCCGCCGCAAGGCAACGATCACTGTCGACCGCAGCAATAAAAAACTGTTTTCAAGGGGGCAGGGCGATAATTCAGAATTAACCTTTGATACAAATCACCGGCTCCAGTTTGGCGACTTTTCTGGCTAGACCGGCGCGGTCGGCAACATCCACCACCGCACTGACATCTTTATAAGCCGCGGGGGCTTCTTCGGCGACACCGCGTAGCGATGGACTACGAATAATAATGCCTTGAGCAGCCAGTGCATCGACTAGCGTTTTACCTTGCCATCGTTTGCTCGCTTGGCTGCGGCTCATCGCGCGCCCGGCGCCATGACAAGCCGAGCTGAACGCGAGCTGTTCACAGGCTTTGGTGCCGCACAACACATAAGAGCTGGTGCCCATGGACCCACCGATCAGTACCGGTTGACCGGTATCTTTGAAGACGGCGGGCAAATCAGGATGGCCCGGACCGAAAGCGCGGGTTGCGCCTTTGCGATGCACAAACAGGTTCTTTTGTTGGCCGTTAACTGTGTGCTGCTCCAGCTTGCAGGTGTTATGCGAGACATCGTAGAGCAGGTCGAGTTGAATGCCGGGGAATACGCCGGCAACCGCCTGCCGGGTTAGATGGGTGATAATCTGGCGGTTGGCCAAGGCGCAATTGATGGCTGCACGCATCGCACCTAGATAGTGTTTTCCTAACGGTGAGGTTAGCGGCGCACAGGCCAGTTCCCGGTCCGGCAAGACTATATTGTATTGAGCTGCCGACATCGCCATGTCTTTCAGGAACTCGGTGCCGATTTGATGCCCCAGACCTCTGGAGCCACAATGAATGCTCATCACCACATCATCAACGCGTAAGCCGAAAATATTGGCGACTGTTTGATCAAAAATCTCCGTAACCCGTTGTACTTCCAGATAATGATTGCCCGACCCGAGCGTACCCATTTCGTCTTTTTGCCGTTCGCGGGCTCTGGGGGAAACATAGTGCGGCTCAGCACCGGCCATACAGCCGTGTTCTTCGATACGTTCCAGATCCTGCTCGTCGCCAAAGCCCTGATCCAGCGCCCATTGCGCGCCGCCGGTCAACATGCCTTGCATGCTTTTATGGTTTAAGTGGATCTTGCCTCTGCTGCCGACACCGGCGGGTACCGTGCGATATAACGCATCCGCCAGTGCCTGTTTGCGCGGCCTTAGTTCTGCAATGTTCAGTCCGGTATGCAAGGTTCGAACACCGCAGGAAATATCAAAACCCACACCGCCAGCCGACACCACACCACCTTGTTCCGGATCGAACGCAGCGACACCCCCGATCGGAAAGCCATAGCCCCAGTGTGCATCCGGCATGGCATGCGGCTTCAACAATACCCGGCAAGGTCGCGACATTGGTGATCTGCTCATACACTTTTTGGTCCAACTCCTGCAGCAATTGTGCATCGGCATAAATAATCGCCGGAACGCGCATCGCGCCTGTCGGCCGGATTTCCCAGCAGGTTTCGTCGCGTTGGTTAAATTGATTGGTATCCATTGAAAAGCTCCACTAAACATCGACCACACATTGCGCAACCCACATGCCATCAGGCTGCTGGTAGACATGTAATTCAGTAAACGTTGCACCTTTAATTTCGACGGCAATCTGATGTTTTTGCCGGTCAACGGTTTCACCAAAGGCTATCGCCGATAATTTGCTATCGGCAATCTCAACTTGATAACGTTTGAACAGCAGATGATGCACCGCAGTCTGGTAAATCAACTCGTTGATCCAATCCATCAATAGCAGCTCATTGTCAGACGCGTTACACGTTATCACCACCGCATTTGATTCTGTTAGCGGCTCTGGATTAGTCATAACGGCAGTCATAGCAACCGCTGCCTGTTCAAATGCCTGCGCAAGCGTTGGCGCAATGCCGCGTATGCCAATATCTGCATCGTGTTCAAAATGCTCCCAGTGGGGTGTTAGCAGTTGATTGTTCAATGGCATCTCGCTCTTAAGGGAGTCTCTAAAAATTATCCATTCATGCTTCGACATGCTCAGCACGAACGGATAAGTCACTGATTTAAATAGATTACCGTTCGCATTTATGCCCTGTGGGTACTGAGCATGTCGAAGTGCAATTTTTAGAGATTCCTTTAAAGGGATCGGCTTGCACTACCAGTCGCCAGAACACGCTGCTGACTACAGTATTGGCCTGAACAGAACGGCTACTTGGGTCAATGCTGACCGGTGAGCGGCACAAAACTGACCTGCACAATTTGTCGCGTGCTTACTTTGTTGTCGGCATCTTTAGTCACTAACACCAGATATTGCGGCGCAAGCGCTTTGCCCACCGGGATAATCATGCGGCCACCGGGTTTGAGCTGCTTGATGAGCGACGGCGGTAGTTGGCTAACAACAGCAGTAACGGCAATACCGTCAAAAGGCGCCGCCTCTTCCCAACCGGAGTAACCATCGCCGATTCGAGTATGGACAGTTTTGTAGCCTGTTCGGTTAAGGTTGTTAACCGCTTGTTTACCCAGTTCTTCAAGGATCTCTATGGTGTATACGCTGCCGGCAAGCTCAGCAAGTACGGCCGCTTGATACCCAGAGCCGGTGCCGACTTCTAATACGCGATCAGTTTTTTTTAGATTAAGCAGGCTCGTCATAATCGCGACGATATAAGGTTGGGAAATAGTCTGACCATAGCCTATCGAAAGCGGCCGGTTTTCATAGGCATGAATGCGTTGATTTTCGGGTACAAATTCATGTCTTGGCACCTTACGCAGCGCGGCAAAAACCAATTCATCAAACGATGCCTGGCTTAGAAAGTCGTCGCTTATCGTCAACTCGGCTTTGATGTTTTCAATCATTAATTCGCGTTGTTGCTGAAACGAATCTTCGGCGATCACATGGGTTGAAAATAACAGCAGAATAAGACCGGCGATAAGCAACCAAAAAATAATATGCTTTATTCTTTTCATGTTTATAACCTCGATACGTCAGCAGGCAAGAACAAACTATTGGCGGCCCAGCGCTTTACCTGCCGGAACTTTCAAGGCAAAAATAATTGGCAGATGATTGGCTATGGCGGGCCATATCATTGGGCATACAGAGCTCATCTGAACTTATCAGCGTAAGTAGACCGACTACTTTCGACCATAGATCAAAAATACATCGTTAAGCACAAAATACCTATGCGTATGAATACCTACTGTCCTAGCTTGAAAGTCGATAGGGTTAGGGCAGTTATGGTGACCTTACCCACAAAATGTGCTGGGTTTCTAAAGGAATCAAGCAGTCCGGATGGTTGGGTCTGATTCTGGGGGTGTAATCGGAAATCGGCCGGATTGCAGGCAGGGTAAGGCTATAGACAAAGCCGTTAACGGTACCCGGAAGGGGATGATCAATCTGCATTTCATGGACGTTGTCTATATCGCTTTTAGTCGGTTCTGAAAACACTTCAACACTGACATCTTGCGCGGTTAAATCGCCAAGATAAATCTGTAAGCTGAAAAAGTACATGCCATCGCGCGTCTCGATTTCGACATGGACAACATGTATTTTTGACCACAAATCATCCAGGCGTGCCAGCCATTTAGTCAGTGAGCGACCTAGTTCGGCATTGTTGGCGGCGCGGTGATGAAATCGATCCGCTAGGGGAAGGTAAAATCTTTCAGTGTATTCACGCACCATCCGATTGGCTGAAAAATAGGGCGTTAATATAGTCATGCTTGCGCGCATTTTAGCTACCCAGTGTTGGGGAATTCCGCTGTGATTACGATCATAAAACGCCGGTACAATTTCGTTCTCCAGCAAGTCAAATAGCCTTTTTGCCTGTTGTTGGTCGTTTTGTTCGGACTCTATGCCATCCAATGACCAGCCGACTTCAGGACGATAGGCTTCGGCCCACCAGCCATCAAGCTCCGATAAATTTAGTCCACCATTAACCAGTATTTTCATGCCGCTGGTGCCGCAGGCTTCCCATGGGCGACGCGGTGTATTGATCCATAAATCAACGCCTTGCACCATAAATTCAGCGGTGACCATGTCGTAATCACTGATGAATATGGCGTGTTCGCGAATATCCGGCCGCCGCATAAATTGATGCCAGGCTTTAATTAACAATTGTCCCGGTACATCGGCCGGATGCGCTTTGCCCGAGATGACCAATTGCACGGGTCTAGTTTTATTGGTTAACAACCGGGCCAGTCGATCGGGATCGGTTAATAATAAATTAGGCCGTTTATAAGTGGCAAAGCGCCGGGCGAAACCAATTGTCATGACATTCGGGTCAAATAGTCGCAGCACCAGATTTTCCAATTCATTTTCGGATAAATTGCTATGCACATTAAGTTCTCTGGCATATTCATCTCGGACATATTGCACCAGCCGGATTCGATTTTTGGCGCGCAAATGCCATAAATCTTGGTCTGCCACTTGCTGAATTTTTTTAGAGACGACTTCCGGGTCACAAAACCAGCGCTCTTTGCCGCATAACGAGGTCCAAAGATCGTCGGCTTCTGCAGAATCCCAAGCGGGTACATGAACGCCGTTGGTGACATGCGTAACCGGAATTTCGTATTTCGACCAGTTGTTGAACAATGGCGTAAAAATATGGCGACTGACCCGCCCATGCAACTGGCTGACACCATTGATCGCGGCGCTGCCATGTATGGCCAGATAAGCCATGTTAAAAGCAGCTTGCGAATTGTTGCCAGGAGGCCTGCCCAAGCTCAGTAAGGTATTAACATCAATATCCAGTTCTTTTGCATACAGGCCTAAGCTATTAATTATCAACTCAGGGCTGAAGCGGTCAAAACCGGCCTCAACCGGCGTATGGGTAGTAAACAGATTACCGGCGCGGCTTACCGTTAATGCAGTAGAGAAATTAATATTTTTTTCGCGCATTAAATCCCTGGCCCGTTCCAACACTAAGAGCGCGGCATGACCTTCGTTAAGATGGCAAATATCAGGATTGATGCCTAAGGCTTGTAAAACTCGCCAGCCACCGATACCGAGTAGAATTTCCTGGGATAAACGTTGTTCTGAGCCGCCACCGTATAGTTGAGTGGTGATGCAGCGATCTAACGGATGATTGATCGGGTCGTTGGTATCGAGTAGATAGAGCTTGATGCGGCCGATCTTCGCTTGCCACACTCGCACCCATAATTTAGAGGGGGTTTGTAAATGCACCCGCAGCCATTCGCCATTCGCGCCACGCACCGGGCTGACCGGCAAATCGCTGGTATTGCTGGAAGGATAAAGAGCAATTTGATTGCCTTCGGTATCGAACGTTTGGCGAAAGTAGCCGTTTTGATAAAGCAGTCCGACCCCTACCAACGGTAAGCCCAGATCATTTGCTGCTTTTAAGTGATCCCCAGCGAGCAAGCCCAGCCCGCCGGAATAAATGGGTAACGCCTCACTGAGGCCAAACTCCATACTGAAATAGGCAATTTTTTTTAGACTGGGGTTTTGTTTTTGCTGAAACCAGCGTTGCGCAGATAAAGATTGTCTGTGCGTCGACACAATGGCCTGAAGTTTTTCACAGAAAACGTCGTCTTTGGTCAGCTCTTCCAGTCGGGCGCGTGATATTTCTTGCAGCACCAGCCAAGGATTGCGGGTTTGCGTCCAAAGCTCGGCGTCCAATTTGTTCCATATTTCATCGGCACCATGTGCCCAGTAAAAGCTGCAATCGGTGGCCAAATCCAACAAGCCATCGAGCTTTTGTTCCATATCAGGTTGAATATCAGCTCGAAAACATCTGGGTGTATTCATGAATTATGTTCTCTCACGGTGCTATCAACGCAGGATTTTTAGGCGGTTGGAGTTTGTGAAGCGACGATGGCTGCGGCTTTAGATAAGCTCGGATAGACATGATGAGGCCGGTCAGGGTGAATTTAATGCATCAACTACCGGTTTTTTGCCTTACCTGGTTGAGGACTAATTTAAGGATAATGATAGAACTTGCCGTTTAAATAACGACTGACTTCCTCAATGTCATTCTTGCTCCATTCAAGTCCAGATGCATGCTGCCAACGATCCACTTGAGCCACTAGACTTTTCCAGTCGTTAACAAGCTTGTTCTCTTGCCAATGTACCTGCTGAGTGTGGCATTGTATGCAATGATCATCGTAAAGCATCGTGCCACGATCGGTATCAAGCTGCGCTCCACTTTCAGCAAAAGCGGAACTGATGCTTAAAATAATAACGCACAAATAATTTAAGCAATATCGAATCACGTTAATCTCCAGCATGGCGTTAAGAATCGTGGTGTTTGTTAAATTTAATGTTCAGAAAACAGTGGTTGAGGTGTAATGGCCTCAATTAGCTGGTTGGGTTGTGTTAGGAACTCTTTGCAGCAAGCGCTTCAATGTTACGTTTAGCCAGCGCATCAATAACGGCGCTTATAGAACCTTTAGTTTGAATTTCCTCGTTAAAGGTTGAGCGATAATTAGTCACCAGACTCACACCGGCAATCACAATATCGTAGACCTCCCATTCGCCTTTACTCAGGAACATGCGGTAATTGACCTCAACAGGCTGCTGACGAGGCTGTAATACTTCTGTTTTTACAACGACTTTGGTTGCTTCAGAGGAACTGTCAAGAGGCAAAAAACGTATTGTCCAGTCGTTATATTCAACAAATGCCCTGGAGTATGTCCTTACTATCAGCGTTTGGAATTCCTCTTTAAACCGCTGCTGCTCGGCAGTTGTTGCGGCTCTCCAGTGTTTTCCCAAGACTAATGGGGCGATTTTGTCGAAATCTGTATGCTGGGCAATAACGCCGTTAACAAACTTCACCACTTGCGCAAAATTTTGGCTAAAGGCTTTGTCCTTTAGCTTTTGCTGCAATTGGACCGACACACTTTGTATGACTTGCTGCGGAGGTTGCAAGTTATCAGCTACTGCTTGGCTGGATAGTAGACCAAGCAATATTGCTAAAAAACCAGCTATGGCAAAGTGTTTAGTTCGGTTTGGCATATTGATGGTTCCAAGCGATAGCAACGTTATCGATCTGTAAAGAATGCGGATTAACAAAAATTAATCATCTTCTTGAAACCAGTAAAAGCAGTTATTTCTCACTTCACATTCGGCCGCAAGCCAATCTTCCAATTCATGTCCTGGAATAAAGCCTCTTTTTTCAGCTTTATGGTATGCAAGTTCTGCAACCATTTTTCTAAATTCATCGGGATCAATGGGAACGGAATCAGGGGGAATTGTTGAGCTAAAACCAGATTGCATTTGCTTTCCTCACAAGATTGAAAGGAATACGGGAGATTTATTATCGTGTCTAAAAATTAAAGAAACCATCCGTATAAATACTTATGGGCACTTTTCATATTCGGCATTCGCTCGTTAGATTGATGCCGCTGTTACAAAAGATGAGCTGAGAGTCTTAATTAGCGGTCAGTGATTCACAGTTCAGAGTCATAACAATAATAAAGCCAGTCGGACATAGGCGCTGTCTTAAAAATCAAGTAAATTGTCTATCTATGGAATTCAGCCACGACTGATAACGCGATAACAAACTACTAAAGAACTCATGTCTGTAACCAAAAAGTCTATTCAAGACCCCTACGAAGCGATTTTGAAGCAGTTGCTTGTTGAACTGGTCGAATTGCGTGAAACCATTGAAGATCATGCCAATCAACGTCTGCAAAAATATCAGAGCAGCTATCATGCCGGCCTGTTTTCAAAAAGCGCACGCAATCTCGCCCATTATTTGGCGATGCGGCAATTTGATCTGCGCCATTTACAAGATCGCTTGGCACAGGCGGGCTTATCCTCGTTAGGTCGTTCAGAATCATCGGTGTTATCAACGTTTGATGCACTGATTGAGGTATTAAACCGCGCTACCAATAAGTCTTATCAACCCAGCGCCAGGAACCCCAGTGAGAGTGGCTTTAATCGCGGCCAGCAGCTGTTGGAACAACACACCATCGCCTTATTTGGCTCTTTCCATGATCATAGCAAAGCGCATGTCATGGTCACTTTGGGGACTGAAGCCTCCTGGGATTATGAGCTGGTCAGCGCCTTACTGGAAAAAGGCATGACCTGCGCCCGTATCAATTGCGCCCACGATGATCCTGTTGTCTGGCAGAAGATGATCAGCAATATTCGCCGTGCCGAAACAGAACTGGCCAGTCCTTGTCGGGTTTTAATGGATTTAGCCGGACATAAAATTCGGACCGGCGCGATTACCCCAGGGCCCGCAGTACATCGGGTCAAAGTTCAAAAAGACCGCACCGGCAAGATCATCGCCCCAGGCTATTTGCTATTAACCAGCCAAGTTGATGCGACAGGCAATGCCGATGCTTTGTTTAAAGTGCTAATACCCGAACAATTACACCGGCAACTTCAGCCAAAAATGACATTGAGCTTTATTGATATGCGTAATCGGCCCCGTTATTTACAAGTGGAGCAAGCGCTGTCTGAGTCCGATTGGCTGGTGAGTTGCCCGCAAACGGCTTATCTGGCTTCTGGTTGTGCCATACAACTGTTGTCCCCAGACAAGTCAGACCGCCAGAAAACGGTTGGCAAATTTAACTTGGGCGAATTTCCAGGTGAGCCTTTGGAGATTCGGGTGTTTAAAGGCGATACGGTTCTGCTGACTGCAGAACATATTCTTGGTAAACCCGCTGAGCATCATGCCGATGGTGAGTTAACACATCCCGCACAAATTGGCTGCACACTGTCATCGGCCATCAACAAACTTAAGGTAGGGCATCCGGTATGGATCGATGACGGCAAGTTGGGCGCGACAGTCGAAGCCGTGTCCAAAAAAGGTGCGCTGTTGCGCATCACTCATGCAAAATCCAGCGGCGTTTGTATAAATTCCGACAAAGGCATTAATTTTCCGGAAACCGATCTTGAATTGTCGCCATTAAGTCAGAAAGATTTAGTCGACTTGGATTTTGCTTGCGCTCATGCCGATTTAGTGGGCTTTTCATTTGTCGAAAGCCAACAGGATATGGAGTTATTGATGGATGAATTGGCAAAACGTAACGCTGCGGAAATGCCTATCATCGCCAAGATTGAAACCAATCGTGCGGTAAAAAACCTGCCGGACATTATCTTGGGCACCATCGGGCGCTATCACTTAGGCATCATGATTGCTCGTGGGGATTTAGCGGTAGAACTGGGTAGTGCCAGATTGGCTGAAATACAGGAAGAATTATTATGGCTATGTGAGGCAGCGCATGTTCCCGTCATTTGGGCAACGCAAGTACTCGAATCTATCGCCAAAAAAGGCACCCGGTCACGCCCTGAATTTACCGATGCGGCCATGGCCGTGCGAGCGGAATGCGTCATGCTTAACAAAGGCCCCTACATACTGGATGCGATAGAAGCATTGGTTAATGTGATGAAACGCATGCACGAACACCAACGAAAAAAGTTTTCGCGCTTACGAGCGTTGCAATGGTGAATTTAATTTCCTAGGTTCTGTTGGTGCTTTGTCTTAACTACTGATGTTACGCGTAGCGTAACCAAAACTCCCGTATACCGCGCTGAGCACTGCCGTTGTCATCGGGAATAGCCCGTAGGGGCACGGCAAGGATGCCGTGCGTTGACAATGGGGCAGGAGCCCCATTTGGCAACCCCCGATGACAACGGCAGCGCGCAGGAAGTAAGCGGTGTCCGGGCGGCTTTTTCTTTGGATACTTTCTTTTGGCCGTGCAAAAGAAAGTATCACGCCTTCGGGTGCGGGAACCCGATTAAAAATATCGTCGCGTGCGACACAATAATTTTAAAATCTAAACTGTGTAACATCAGTTAATCATAAAAGAACCTGGGAAATAGATAGAACGCCATTCAAATGCCATCAAGATGAAGCGGACTTATCCGGACTTCAACCCAAAAGTTCAATGAATTGATCAACCTGATCTGCGTCGGTTGCAAAACTGGTGACCAGACGCAACAAAACTTCATTTTCCCCAAGCAGCTCTTGCTTTGAACGCGGTGGATTCCAAGTATAAAAAACGGCTCCTTTTTGCTTGAGCAGTTCTGCCCGTTCTTTTTCCACAATACAGAAAATTTCATTGGCCTCAGCCGGCCAGGCCAAGTGGGCATTTTTGGAGTTTATGATGCCGTTTTGCAGGCGCTGTCCCATGACATTGGCATGCCGGGCAAGATCCAACCAGAGGTTGTCGTGCAGGTAAGCGTCAAATTGGCTGGCGATAAACCGGGTTTTAGAAAATAGTTGGGCTGCACGTTTACGGATAAACGGTAAATCCGTGGCCATCTGGGGATCCATAAAAACGAGCGCTTCAGCACACCAGCAGCCATTCTTTGTTGCCCCGAATGAGACGATATCAACACCACATTTCCATGTTATCTCTGCGGGTGAAAGTTGCAACGCCACCAGCGCATTGGCCAAACGCGCCCCGTCCATATGCAACGGCAAGCCTTTTTCTTTAGCAATTGCAGAAATCGCGGTAATTTCTTCGGGTCGGTATAGCGTACCTATTTCAGTCGCTTGGGTGATAGAGATCGCCATGGGCTGGCCGGAATGAACAAATCCAGGTGGGAAACGGTCAATTTCGGCTTTGAGATTTTGCGGGTCGATTTTGCCATTTTCGCCATCAACCGGCGCAAGACGGGCGCCGTGAGTAAAAAACTCCGGTGCTCCGCATTCATCTTCAATCATATGCGCTTCTCGATGACAAAAAGCGACACCTCCCGGTCGATTAACCGCCGCAAGCGCCAGGGCGTTCGCCGCTGTTCCTGTGCCTACAAAGAAAACCGCGACCTCCCGTTCAAAAATGTCATTAAACTTTTTTTCAACCTCGCGATCCAGTTCGCCGGCGCCATAAGGTACGGAAAAACCTGCGGCTTCATTCAACAGCCGTTGTGCAATGATGGGGTGAGCCCCCGCCCAATTATCGGATGCAAAAATCATAGTGATGTGAACTATTCATTGAATTATAGAATTTACTTTAGATTGCTATTTATTGGCGATTGCTCCTTCTTGCCGCTCTATTTATCAAACTTTTAAACGGTATCCAACACCCGACTCGGTCAGTAAAAACTTCGGCTGAGTTGGATCTGCTTCCAGTTTATGGCGCAGCTGGCTCATGTAAATCCTTAGATAGTGGGCATTTTCTTGATAAGAGGGCCCCCAGACTTCCTTAAGGATTTGTTGTTGGGTCAGCACTTTGCCGGCATGCTTAATTAACACAGTCAGTAACCGATACTGAATCGGCGTTAGATGGATTTCCCGGTCATCGATGCTGACTACGCGATTGTGCAAATCCACTTTCAGATTGGCGGTGACAAACACGTCTCCCTGTGTCTGTTCGTTAGGTTTGATTGAATGCCGCAATGCCACGCGAATTCGTGCCAACAGTTCGCCGAAACCGAACGGTTTGGTTAGATAATCGTCGGCCCCGGCATCCAGTGCATCGATTTTGTGTTGCTCGCTGCTGCGCGCGGAGAGAATGATGATCGGCAGCTCAGACCAAGCACGAATTGCCTTGATAACATCGACACCGTCCATATCCGGCAAGCCCAGGTCGAGTATCACCAGATCCGGCTTGCGGACACTGGCTTCAACGATGCCTTGTTTGCCGGTATCGGCTTCAAATACCGTAAAACCGTGGGTGCTGAGGCCGGTGCGCAGAAAGCGGCGAATAGGTGGATCGTCTTCGATGACGATGATGACAGGATCAGTTTTGGCCATAGCTCGAGGTCCGCAGAATTGGCATCATTCTTCCGGCTCCATCACCGGCGGTGGTTGGTCAACCGGTAACACGAAGGTAAATACCGCGCCGCCGCTTGGTCTGTTAAGCGCATAAATACGACCACCATGGACTTCAACGATGGCGCGACAGATAGCCAGTCCCAACCCGACTCCGCTTTGTGCCGCTTCATGCCGAGCTTGATAAAATTTTTCGAATAAATGGTCTTCTCTACCTAAGGGAATGCCCGGTCCATGATCGGCAACGGCAATTTCAATCGCATGTTCGGAAGTCTCCGCGGTAATTTCCAGGCCGCTGCCGGGCGGTGTATAGCGCAGTGCATTTTCAAGCAGATTAATCAGCACCTGTTCAATCAGTACCGCATCGACGAACATCATCGGCATGCCCGATGGTAGCTTGACTTTGACCGGCCTGCCGGCCAGTTGTTTTTGCAAACGCGTCAGTACCGTACCGACGATTTCTTCCACTGGATGCCACTCTTTTTTCAATTCCACCACACCTGCATCAAGTCGGGCCATATCTAAGATATTGTTGACCAAGTTTGACATGCGTTCGGCTTCATCGACAATGCCGCGACTCAGGTCGAGTTTGTCTTGTGGTTGCAAATGGCCGTCATCTTCCACCAGTGCGCTTGCCGATCCAACGATAGTCGCCAACGGCGTGCGCAGGTCGTGGGAGATGGCGCTAAGCAACGAATTACGCAGTCGTTCCGCTTCAATCTGCAGGTGGGTTAGCTTGGCTTGTTCTGCAAAGCGGATTCGCTCTACCGCTTGGCCAATCTGACGCAAAAAGGTTTCCAGCAATTTCTGTTGTTCCGGCAAAAACACCCTCCGCAGATTAACCGGCAACAAGGCCAGAACACCTAACACTTTGTCTTCATTGTTAATAGGAAAGTAAATCGCCGATGCGCCAGGCAGGGTATTCGTGCCTTGCCCGGCCATTTCGTTATGGTCGAAAACCCATTGTGCGATGCTTAGATCGGCGCCGTGCAGGGATTCGGCAATACTCTTTTGCTTTGGATAAACGACACGGCCGTTGTTATTCGGAAACAAGATGACATTGCGACTGCTGAATTCCGAATACACTTGCCGCACCGCAGTGCGGACAATGTCATCTTCACTTTGACTGCGACTGAGCTCCTTACTCATCGTGTAGAGCGCTGAAGCACGTCGTTCTCGATGAGCAGCCACTTTTGCCTGAGAGCGAACATTCGCCATCAGACTACTGGTGACCATCGCCACCGTCAGCATTGCTCCCAGAGTGACTAAGTATTGGCTATCGGCCACCGAAAACGTTAAGTAGGGATTGATGAAGAAAAAATCCAGCGCAGCAACACTGAGAATAGAAGCCATGATCGATGGTCTTCGCCCAAAGCGGGTTGCTACAAAGATAACGCCCAATAGGTAAACCATCACTATGTTGGCCAGTTCGAACTTACCGACCATTATCTCGGCGACTAAAGTACAAAATCCGATAACAATTGTTACCCAGACATAATCAAGATAACGATTTTTTCCGTTTTTACCCAGCCGGTTTTTTAGTCCCGGAAGTGGGGCGCGATTGAATAGCGATGCTTCTTGAATTTTGCCTTCACCCTGGGGGCTTCCCAGTAAATAAACATTGATGTTGTGTGCCTCACTAATGATCTTATCGACCACCGAACCCAGCAGCCAGCGTCGCCAGCCCCGGCGGCTGGGTTTGCCCATGACAATTTTGGTGACATTACGCTCTCTGGAGAAATCGACCAGCGCTTTACTCATGTCAGGTGCGCTCAGGGTCACCGTCTCGGCGCCTAGTTGTTCCGCCATGCGTAACACCCGCAATACTGCATCGCGTTTTTCCGCCGGTAAGCGTTGCAGCTGTGGGGTTTCCACATAAACAACAAGCCATTCCGCACGTAAACTGGCGGCCAGCCGTTTACCGGCCCGCACCAGTCGTTCGGCTAACAAGTTTGGTCCAATGCAAACCAAAATTCGTTCGTTAACCTGCCATATATCTCGAATAGCATGGTCTTCCCGATAATCCAGCATCTGCGCGTCAACGCGATTGGCGGTTTGCCGCAATGCCAGTTCCCGCAGCGCGATCAGATTGCCTTTGCGGAAGAAATGATTAATTGCAGACTGCGCCTGTTCCGGCAGATAAATCTTGCCTTCCTTAAGTCGAATTAATAACTCGTCGGGCGGTAAATCCACCAGTTCTATTTCATCGGCATCTTCATATACCGTGTCCGGCACGGTTTCCCAGACCCGTATTCCGGAAATTTGGCCGATGTCGTCGTTAAGACTTTCCAAATGCTGGACATTTAGCGCGGTGTAGACGTCGATGCCTGCGTCCAAGAGCTCATGTATATCCTGCCAGCGTTTTGGGTGACGACAGCCGGGCGCGTTGGTGTGCGCCAATTCGTCGACCAGAATGATCGATGGTCGGCGTTTGAGGGCGGCATCTAGGTCAAATTCATGAAGAATGGTGCCTTTGTAGTCGATTTTGCGGGTCGGCAGCACTTCCAGACCTTCAAGCAAGGCCTGAGTTTCCTTGCGGCCGTGGGTTTCAATTAGGCCGACGACGACATCCAGATTTTCTGCGCGCCGCTCTCGTGCCGCCAGCAGCATTGCATAGCTTTTACCGACCCCAGCTGCCGCGCCGAAAAAAATTTTCAGGCGTCCGCGTTTGGCTTTGGCGTTATCCCTTTCGACACGGGCGAGTAATAGATCAGGGTCAGGGCGTTGGTTGTTCATGATGAGGGCCTGTGTATTTTAAGCTTACAACCAACCTGATTTTCGTAGTCGCCAGTACAGCAGTATACTGCCCACTGCGACGCCGCCGACTACGAGCGGATAGCTGTATTCCCAATCCAGCTCCGGCATGTGCCGGAAATTCATGCCGTACCAGCTGAACACCATGGTCGGTATCGCCAAGATCGCGCCCCAACCGGCCAGTCGTTTAACGACTTCGTTTTGGCGCACTGTTTCAAAGGTCAGATGTACCTGCATTGCCGCAACCAACATTTCGCGCATCGCGTGAATTGCCTGATCGATGCGTTTGACATGATCGGAAATATCTCGAAAATACACCCGTACATCCTTGGGAATACCCGCGTTATGAAAACGCATCAGTTCGTTGCAAATATCGATAACCGGGTTGATTGCACCTTCCAGCAGCAACAATTCACGTTTTAATTCGTAAAGGCCTGCCAGGGTCTGCCGGCCGGGCTGGTATTGAAAGATTGCCGATTCCAGCTCATCGAAACGCTTCTGCAAGCCGTCGATGACCGGTACATAATTATCGACAATAAAATCCATGATTGAGTACAAGGCAAAGCCGGGACCTTTGGCCAATTGCTGCGGCATGGATTCGCAACGTCCCCTGACTTTGCTGTGCGACAGCGCAGAGCCATGTCTAACCGTCACCAGAAAGTGCGGCCCCATAAAAATATGGGTTTCGCCGAACTCGACATCCTCTTCGGTGAGATGTGCGGTATGCAAGACGACAAATATAGAGTCCCCGAATTCTTCTATCTTCGGACGTTGATGCGCGACGCAGGCATCCTCAATAGCCAGCTCATGCAAACCAAATTCCTCCTGAATTTTGGTTAACAATTCTTTATCTACCTCACGCAGACCCAGCCAGATAAAAGTATTGTCTTGTTTCAGCACTTCACTGATGTCGTCGATGGTCACATCGCCAATGCTGACGCCATTTTGATAGGCCACGCATTTCATGATCATGTGGTTGTCAATTTGTCCAGTCAAAAGGGTCTCCGTTATTTAGCTATGGTTTTGCACTCGAATGATAACTGTATTTTAAAGGCCACTATGCGCTTATACAGATGGGACAACTGATGTTTCATGGTTTTAGTTAATTTATCCATTGTGAAACGTGACCCAGTCAGTTCGGATTTTGTCCCAATCCTGTAGTGCCAATCCATAGAAGGTGAACAGTTCCCGAATCTCTTGCGAATCCCATTTGAGGACATCCTCAAGGATGGGCACCAATACGCTGACTGCGTTGTCGCTAAGCACGGTCCGGTTGGCAATTCGGCCGATGGATTGCGTCTCCGACACGGCGATGGTGTGGCCTTGGCGGCTATTGACGTCGTGCATGACATACAGATCTGAGCTGCCATCGCCGACATAGATGACACGGTCAGGACTCATCTGGAGCTTGAGCTCCAGTTCCTGCAGCACGACAACCTTGCCGTAGCCTGCCGGTACACGGAGGACAGAGCAAATTTCACCCGTTTCAGGATCAAACTCTAATTCGGTACCGAAGACATTTTCCTGCGGGACGATACCTTCGAGAGCTGAGCATACGATTTCTCTGGGTCCTGCGGAGATCACGAAGAACTGAAAAGGATTTCCGTCCAAGCCCTCACTCAAAATTTCCGCGAACAATTCGACATTATCTTTAAGCCGGACGCGCTTGCCTGCTTCAATCAGGTGCTCACGGCGAACGCCGCGAAATGCTGGATCGTGCCGTAACAGATAGGCCAATTCGGCACCTGGTTGAACAAGATTAGAGCGTGAGAGCCCCGAGACCTTTGTATCGAAATCGGCAATTCCCAGCATCTCTGCCAGTACATGACCTGAATCGTTGAAGCTCAGTGTTTGATCAAAGTCGCTGGCCACAAGGTAGTCCATTGTTGTCTCGGGTTTGGTAGTTATGATATTCATATTATTTCTGCCGCAATGAAGATATGACTGTCGACACAAAGATGCTTCCGCCAAGTCCTTGCGGATGTATTCACGCCGTGTCTTGATGATCGGATAGGCTCCCCCAACTTGGTCGCTTTTAACTGCTGAGCCGTAATCATTCAATCCCCCTTTTTTTCAAACGAGGGAGCGAGTAATCACCCTGAGCCTGAACTGTTCCCTGGAGGTTGGTGAGAATCTCCTGGCATTGCGAAGAAATCAACCTTAGTTTTCCCAGGGATAAATCTGCTGACTTGATATTCGTATTCATACGGGAAAGCTTCAAGACCTCTCCCGTCAGGTTCATGAATCGTTCGTATGCAGTTTCTGTATTCTTCAGGTCTTCATTGTCACTGTCACTTAGGTTGGCAAGGCCACGAAGAGATTCAAGCGCCTTTCTGGCAGATTCATCATAAGACTTGATGCTTTGCTCGATTTTATCCATTTCTTGATCGTCCGCCTCTTCAATATGAGTCTTGTGGAGAGCAAATATTTTCAGGCCGGCAGTGAGTGCTTCATACGAGAGCATGACGTCCTTATTACACTGGTTGCCGTTCGTATTACGGTGGATAAGGCGATTCAAGCTCGCCTCAAAACGCTCCAATTCCTGGGCACATTGCGTCGCAGAGATCTTTTGGGCCTTGAGATTGGTGTTTTGAATTGCAAGATCCAGAATGGTTTCATCTAATTTTCTATATTGTGCCCAGCAAGAATTGAATTCATTTATCATCTCAGTCTCACGTGGGAATTTCTCCTGATGGATGATGGATTCGATTTCTTTCCGGCTGTTTTCTACGTCATCGGCAGTCTGGCGAGCTTGAGCGGCAAATGCTTCTGATGCCTCATCGGTAATGGCTAGAACGGCGTTCTTCTCGGCCTCAATGGCTTCAAGAAGATGAATCCTCATCGTTGATAGTAAATCAACCTTGATAAACTTCGTCTCGAAGGGATTGGAACCCTCTTTATAAATAAAGCCAAATAGTGCGGCTGCTCCCAATACAACAAGCAGCAGCACCCATGGCAAGAAAACATAGAATCTTCTCTTTGTATTTTGTTCCATACTTTTAGCCTCCCACCTTAGTTTAAGTTCGTGCTACGAAACTTTCTTGAAGATAGTCCTTTGAACTTGGCAAAATTGATCAATTTTCACTCTACAAGTACCAATACATAATTGAATTTTAATTGTTGCAGATGTTCCGTTAAGTCATCGCATAAAATGCTCATCAAATTATCTCGTATACAGAGTAAGGTTCTCTAGTCGGTTAACAGGTCAGTCTTAGTCTGTATTCGATAATAACTGCTTTCCTAGTGCTTCCATGCGCTCATGAAGTCGAGCTAGCTCAGCGAGAATTTGCTTTTCCCCACCGTGGATACTACTGGTTTCTTGTTCAATCCAGCGCACGCTCCCTCCCAAGGCATCGATATTCCTGCCGATCAGCATCACCGAAACTAACGCCGTGAACAGTGAAAAAAACACCAGTCCCAACAAGATCAATCCCGCTGCTAATAAACGTCCCAAAAAGGATACCGGCACCACGTCACCGAAACCGACATGAGTCATCGTCACCCAGGCTGACCAAATCCCGTCCAGGGGCGATTTGATATTGGGATCGATGAAGAAAAGCATCAGACCAACAACCAGGGTTGCCATTACAGCAAGCAAGACCAGATAACCCAGCTTCTTTGATTTGCAGAGGTCGCCTTTAAGTTGGTTGCCCCAATTAATCGCATTTTGGCACTCTGCTAACCAGTTCCTATAGGTTGACCTATGAGTAGTTTTGTTGGTCATTGTTTATCTCCTTTTTGTCTATGGAAGCTTCAAAATGTTTTATACGTCTTTGTCATATCCGTGCCGAGGTAATGGCTCATCTACTCTTCGCAATTTTTAGAGATGAAAACCAGCAATCAATGGGATATGCCACTAAACAAGGCAAAATTGGCTCAGGGGCCAAATTATTTCGTGGCGACTGGGTCGTTACTGGCGACTCCAAAACGGCTATTCGTTTGCTATCTGAATCCACTTGCACTTGCAGTTGCAACAGTGCGTTCTGTAGAGCTTCTAGCTCTGTTAAGTTTTCCATATTCGGACTTATGAAAGCTCGGTTACTTTGTTTAATATTTTCGCCATTGCGAGTGTGCTTATGCATGGTTGCCATAAGATCGATATCCTTTAAATTTAAACGATTGATGATGTTACTGATTGCGTTAGTTAGTATGTTATTGGTATCAAATCATTCGCTCGGCACAACATGCCAATAACTGAGCCTGGCACGTGTTGTTCTTGAAAAAGGATATTGATATCGCCTTGGATAACCAAGCTTGTTGCAGTCTGAGGCCAGCTTCGAACATCATTACGACTTCCACGTCAGGAATATTGCCAATATATTTGATTAATTTTATTGCGGCAGAATTCGAAGGTCTGAGGCAGATTTTGGGTCTGACACAACGTTCAGAAATGAAACAAACCAAGGTATCTAAACCTGCAGGCGTGTTTTTAAAGGGTGGGGAAAACGTCATTTCGCCATCGTCCCACAATACCACTATCCATTCGTGATTATCCGTGCTGTCAATACCTACGTAACTTCGGTCATTCATGGTTGTATCCGAGTTGTTGAAAGGTTCCAGTGTATGCAAAGATCTGTATAAAGTTCGTTAAGAATTGATAACGCGATATAAAAAATACATAAATATTTTGTTTTATTTCTTGACGTACTAATGTGGAAAGATCCCATAAGCTGATTTGAATCAAGCGAGGGACCTCCCCATCAGTAACTAGATTTCGCTACGGGATGATTCTGATTGCAGTAGCATCAGATCCCGATATTCATATTCCTGATGCTCAGAAATTGACAGTGAAATCGGTAGAGAACAGGAACTGATCCTGTTTGTTGTTGCCGAAAGGTCTGTATCGGCCATCACCCGCGGCATTGGTGCCATCTACCCAGTCATAACGGACATTCGGGCGAAGATTTAACCAGGCAGTAGGCTTCCAGGTAACGCCGGCAGTTAACGCATAAAAACTTGCACCGGTGCTGAGATCTGCAAACGTACGTCCGGGTGAGCCGACACGGTAGCCGGTTTGATCGCGGAACCATTCGCCACGGACACCGGCAACCACTTTGTCAGTCACATCGTAAGTCAAATGCGTATTGACGCCGTACCATTCGCTATTGCCAAGACCAAGTATTCCATCTGCATAACCGTGGTCATGCTGCAACACCATATGGGTTTTATCGGTCACGTTATGCTTTAAGACAATGCTGTACATGCCCCAAGATTTATCACTTTGTTCGGAAACCGCACCGTAAGTACCGGCGATATTGGCTGAGGTATTTTTGTCATCGCTAGTCCAGGTCGTGCCGGCGATGCCCGCCCAATTGCCTAACTGTTGATCCCAGCCGCCATCCCAGCCGCCGGTAGCACTGCCGGTGACCGCGCCGCCCAACACCGACCAGTTTTGATCGACCGCGTAGTTACCCAAGATGCCGGTGTGTGTAAACGGTTCGCCATATTGCATGGTATAGGCATGGCTGTAGAAAAAATTGTCCGGTGCAGGAACGGTTTCATAGCCGATAGGCGTATAAAAATGTCCGGCTTTAACATTTAAGCCGTTGCCGATCGGGATATAAGCTTCTAAATAAGCTTGCGGCATCGCCAAATCGTAAAAACGATTGGTATCGCTGCCCAAAAGGTCTAAGTCCCAATGATTTCTGGTTAATGGTCTTCCGGTGACAGGATCTGAGCCGGGAACGCCATAAGCCTGAGTAAAGAAAGAGTCGGTACCGAACATCACATCGAAACGTCCGCCGAAATCCCAGCTACTGCCTTCAGTAGCGACAGCGCGTTGTATGTATAGATTTAATTGATTTAATTGGAATTCACCAGAACGGTCACCAAAAGTAACGGGGCCGTTAAAGTTGTTGTCCGGGCTGGCCGCGTTGTAAGTAATACCGGCATTGCCCCAGCCGCCAATTTTTAAGCCAAGGTTTTTCATAAAACTGCTGTCATTCGGATCACCTGCAGCTTCGAGCAAAGTGCTTGCTTCAGTGAGTGATTTGGCGAATGCCGAACCTGATAATAATGCTAAGGCAATACTGATAGATAGTGGTTTAAGAGAAGAGGAATGACGTCTTTGGTTGCTCATTGTGTTGCCTATATCAATGTTTATGAAAATAGTTAATAAATAAGTAACTACGTTACTGAATTAAATTTTTTGTTTTAGGAAAAAAGTGGGGGGTCGATCAACTTAATTAAGCCTATTTCGCTGCGTCATCGACCAACTTATGCTCACGGACGATTTTTCCGGTCGCCATGTCACATAGCACAATCCAGTCTGAGCCGTCGCTTGACTGAATTTCATAGCGTACCCAAAAATATCCTTGCTGATGTTGCATTCGTGCTTGCTCAATCACGCCAGGATGCAACATCAGCGCCTGTTTTGCGCAGGCTTCAATGTAAACCTTGCTTGGGGGGAGCGTAAAGAGGTCGTTATCGTTTTCAGCCGCACTAGCGACCTTCAGGAATATCGCCAGTATCAGCAAGCCAAGTCCAAATTTCATGGTTGTTTACTGCCTAGTGAATAGCGTCCAAAGCTAAATTTAATTTCAACACATTAATTCTGGGCTCGCCAAATACCAACCACTGCCGGGTTTCTGTCATTTGTGCTACCAAATCGCCTACCTGTTTGCTATTAAGATGACGCGCTTTGGCAATCCGATTAATTTGGTACTCCGCTGCCGCTGGGCTGATATGCGGATCGAGACCACTGCCTGAAGCGGTTACCAAATCGACCGGCACCGCTGTTGTATTACCAGGATCGACGTCTTTTAATGCCTGGATTCTGGCGGCGACTGCTTCAACTAGGGCCGGATTGGTGGGCCCTAAGTTGGAGCCTGACGAGGCGGCCGCGTTGTTGGCATACGGTCCGGTCGCTGAGGGCCGTCCCCAAAAATATTTAGGATCGTTAAACGACTGGCCTATCAAAGCTGAACCGATGGGCTGGCCTTGTTCATTGTTAATCAAGCTGCCATTGGCCTGATCGGCAAAGAATACTTGGGCAATGGCGGTGACCAGTGCCGGATAAATCACACCGGTCAATAAAGTCAATAACAGCAATATTATCGCTGCGGGTTTTAAGTAACTAGACATGTGTTCGCTCCTTTAAACTAAATGCATGGCAACAAGTAGTAAATCAATGGCCTTGATGCCGATAAACGGCACGATCAAGCCGCCGACGCCGTACACCAACAAATTGTTTTGCAGCAATTTTTCCGCACCGACAGGCTTGTAGCTAATGCCTTTTAAAGCTAACGGAATCAGCGCGATGATGATCAACGCATTGAAAATTACCGCCGATAAAATTGCGCTGGATGGTGTTGCCAAGCCCATCACGTTCAGCACATTTAACGCCGGGTAAGTGGTGGCAAACGCGGCGGGAATAATCGCGAAATACTTGGCGACATCGTTGGCGATGCTGAAAGTAGTCAGTGCGCCGCGGGTCATCAGCATTTGCTTGCCGGTTTCAACGATTTCAATCAGCTTGGTGGGGTTGGAATCCAGGTCGACCATGTTGCCGGCTTCTTTGGCGGCCTGGGTGCCGCTGTTCATTGCGACAGCGACATCGGCTTGCGCCAGTGCCGGGGCGTCGTTGGTGCCATCGCCGGTCATTGCTACCAGCCGACCTTCGGCCTGATGTTGGCGGATTAAAGCCAGTTTGGCCTCCGGCGTGGCTTCGGCCAGAAAATCGTCGACCCCCGCTTCGGCCGCAATCGCAGCGGCAGTCAGCCGATTGTCGCCGGTGATCATGATGGTTTTGATACCCATCTGGCGCAGCTCGATAAAGCGTTCTTTGATGCCGCCTTTGACGATGTCTTTTAATTCGATAACGCCCAATGCGCGTGGGCCTTCCGCGACCACCAGCGGCGTACTGCCGCGACGGGCGACATCAGCCACTATTTTCTGAATATCATCAGGAAACTGTCCGCCCTGTTCGGCAACATAGTTGCGAATCGCATCTTCTGCACCTTTACGGATTTGCCGGAGATTTTCGCCACTTTGACCTTCGGTTGAAGGCAAATTAACCCCGCTCATCCGCGTCTGGGCGCTGAAGTGAATGAAGGTGGCGCCCAAAGCATTCACATCGCGTTCGCGTAAGCCGAATTTTTGCTTGGCAAGCACCACGATGCTGCGGCCTTCGGGGGTTTCATCGACTAGCGATGCCAGTTGCGCAGCGTCGGCGACCATTAATTCGCTGACGCCTTTGGCGGGAAAAAACGCCGAGGCTTGGCGATTGCCTAATGTAATAGTGCCGGTTTTATCCAGGAGTAATACATCAACATCGCCCGCCGCTTCGACTGCCCGGCCTGAGGTAGCAATGACATTTTTTTGCATCATCCGGCCAATACCAGCCACCCCAATGGCCGATAATAAACCGCCAATGGTGGTGGGTATTAAGCACACCAGCAGCGCCACCAGCACAGTAATAGTGATCGGCTGACCGACACCTGCGCTTTGTACGCTGTATAAAGAGAACGGCAATAACGTCACTGTCGCCATTAGAAATACCAACGTCAATGCCACCAGCAAGATGGTCAGCGCAATTTCGTTAGGGGTTTTCTGGCGCTTGGCGCTTTCTACCATTGAAATCATACGGTCCAGGAAGCTTTCTCCGGGATTGGCGGAAATGCGTACCACCAGCCAGTCGGATAGCACGCGGGTGCCGCCGGTGACTGAACTGAAATCGCCGCCGGACTCGCGAATCACTGGTGCGCTTTCACCGGTGATGGCGCTTTCATCGACCGAGGCCACACCTTCGATGACGTCACCGTCGCCGGGTACAAAATCACCCGCTTCGATCAACACCACATCGCCTTTGCGCAGGGTTGAGCCAGCTACTTTGGAATAATTGCCGCCGTAACGCGGTTCATCCAATTTTTTGGCGGCAATGTCGCGCTTAGCGGTCCGTAAAAACGCCGCCTGCGCCTTGCTGCGCCCTTCCGCCACGGCTTCGGCGAAATTGGCAAACAGTACGGTAAACCACAGCCACAGAGTGATCGCTAATATAAACCCGGCCGGTTCTTCGCTTTCGCCGCTCAGTGCCTGTAGCCACAATACTGTGGTTAGCAGACTGCCGAGATAGACGACAAACATCACCGGATTTTTCCATTGTTGTTTGGGGGTCAGTTTGCCAAAGGCATCAAAAAATGCCTGTTGTAAAATTTGCGGGTCCATTAAGGAGGTAGAAACGGATTTGGTTGTCATTGTGTTATTACCTGTATCCAAATTAGTGATGACTGATCATTTGTAGATGCTCAACGATGGGTCCCAAGGCTAAAGCCGGCACAAACGTTAGCGCCCCCACCATTAACACGGTAATAATCAGCAATACGGCAAACAATGGCGTGTGAGTCGGCAACGTACCCGCGCCGAACGGCACCGTCTTTTTGGCGGCCAAGGAACCAGCAATCGCAAGCACCGGTACCATCAGCCAATAGCGGGAGAACAGCATTGCCAGACCTAACATGAAATTGTAGAACGGCACGTTGGCGGATAAGCCGCCAAAGGCGCTACCGTTGTTGTTGCCGGCTGAAGAGAAGGCATACAACACTTCACTGAAACCATGGGCGCCGGGGTTAAAAACCGAGGCCTTGCCGACATCCAGCATCAACGCAATCGCGGTGCCGCCCAGTACCACCAACGGCGGCACCAGGATAATCACCGCAGCCATTTTCATCTCATAGGCTTCAATTTTTTTACCCAGATATTCCGGGGTGCGGCCTATCATTAACCCGGCGATAAATACCGCGACGATGGCGAACACGATCATGCCGTAAAGGCCTGAACCGACACCGCCGAAAATTACCTCTCCGAGCTGCATCAGAAACATCGGTACTAAACCGCCTATCGGTGTAAAGGAGTCATGCATGGCGTTGATTGAGCCATTGGAGGCCGCTGTGGTCACTGTCGCCCACAACGCCGAGTTGACGATGCCGAAGCGCGTTTCCTTGCCTTCCATATTGCCGCCGGCTTGTTGGTCTGATGCGGATTGATCAATACCAAGAGCGGCTAAGGCTGGGTTACCGTTTTGTTCGGCAGGTACCGCGACGAACACCAGCTCCACGAACACCAAGGTCATCGCCGCCAATAACACCCAGCCCTGCCGGGTGTCGCCGACCATCACGCCGAAGGTGTAGCACAACGCCGCCGGTATCAGCAGAATTGCCAGCATTTCCAGAAAGTTGGTCAACGGGGTAGGATTTTCGTAGGGATGGGCGGAGTTAACGTTGAAAAAGCCGCCGCCGTTGGTGCCTAACTGTTTAATCGCAACCTGTGATGCTGCCGGTCCCAATGCCAAAGTTTGCTCATTGGTTACGACGGTTTCAGTCACCGGCTTGCCTTCGGCATCCATCACTGCTTTGCCGTCTGCATCCAGCTTGGGCGCTTGATAGCTGATGGCTTCTTGCAAACTAACCGTTTGGTAGGGTTTAAATGTTTGCACCACGCCCTGGCCGACCAGCACTACTGCTAACAACAACGACAGCGGCAGCAGGATGTACAGGGTGCTGCGGGTTAAATCCACCCAGAAATTGCCGATAGTGTCGGTGTTACGGCGGGCAAAGCCGCGAATCAGTGCGACTAATACCGCCATGCCGCTGGCGGCGGAGACAAAGTTTTGCACCGACAGCCCCAGCATCTGGGTCAGATAGCTCATCGTCGTTTCGCCGCCATAACCCTGCCAGTTGGTGTTGGTGGCAAAGCTGACAGCGGTATTGAATGACGAATCGGGACTGATTGCAGACAAACCTTGCGGATTGAGCGGCAAAACGTCCTGAAAGCGTTGCAGCCCGTAAACCGCCAGCAAACCCAACAGATTGAACACCAACACGGCAGCCGCGTATTGCGTCCAGCGCATTTCCTGCTCCGGCTTGATGCCGCTTAGGCGATAAAACAGCCTCTCGCCCCCGGCAAACCAGCGATTGAGGCCTACCGATTCATCCTGATAAATCCGCGCCATATAACTGCCCAAGGGCTTGGCCAGTGCTATCAGCACAACCACATAAAGTGCAATTTGCAGAAAACTTTGAGCCGTCATCAGAATTTCTCCGGATAAAACAACGCCACGACCAGATAAATAAATACGGCTACCGCCAGGCTGCCGCTTAACACATAAATCCAACTCATGATTACCCCCTTAGTGACTCACAACCGGAAATTAAAAGAACGGTCACTGCAAAGAAAACCGCCGTCAATATCAAATAGCCTATGTCCATCGGTAACACCTCTTGGAATATGTGGAAACGTCAATGCAGTCAGCCCTGAATGCCTAATGATCAATGTACTGCAATCGCTGGTAAAAATGCCGTAAAGAATTCCGTTAACTGTATAAAGAAAATATAAAAATTGAGTTGCGTACTTTTGTAGAGGAGCCGCTGTTGATATGTCGAGCGCGAATTCAACACTGAAGTGTAATTCTAGTAATCACGCGGCTTGCTGCTCGTATTCAGCCGGTATAAGGCCATATCAAGTATGTGAGAAGCCGATTTTTCAATTGAGAATAATCTACGTCTTTACGCTTTTTTTACATCCCTATCCTTACAATCAATTGCCGTATTGAAACCTGAAGGCTTACTTGTAATCTTTAACAGGTAAAT
>Ga0208751_100001_pt1 | contig 164426 bp, 165 predicted proteins | sample LakWasMet22_HOW5_2_FD_183868 | JGI IMG/M metagenome (GOLD analysis project Ga0208751, IMG submission 183868) | Freshwater sediment methanotrophic microbial communities from Lake Washington under simulated oxygen tension - Sediment Metagenome... | ecosystem: Environmental > Aquatic > Freshwater... | reverse complement strand
GCGTGATGTCGAGCAGCCGCGCGGCCTTTTTCGCATCATCGTAGAACAGTTCGTAAAAATCCCCCATCCGGTAAAACAGCAGGGTATCGGGGTGGTCGGACTTGATGCGCAGATACTGCTGCATCATCGGAGTATGTTCTTTTTGCTGGCCTTCTCTATTACCCTGATTTAACTTGTCTTTCATTCTCATCTTATTGATAATAGAGGTTTATTAACATCTTTATTCGTCTCGCTTAACATCATCTGCACTTATCAAAACTTATCTACACTTTACATTTTAGTGTAGCTTTTTATATCATTTTAAAAAAGCTATACTGAAATTTCAGGGCAACTAAAAAAGCTATACTAATATGCACTTCGACTCCCGCACAGCCAAAGCTTTGCAACCTGGACAGCATATCACCTTTACCGATTATCCCGGTCTTCGCCTCTCGGCTTCAGCTAAGTTGCGAACGTGGATTTATCGATATAGAAGCTCTGTTGATGGACGCATTCGGCAAGTCGCTATCGGTCATTGGCCGGCCATGTCCTTTCCAGCCGCTATTGTCTCTTGGGAAGCCTTGAAAAACCAGCGCGATTCAGGAAGCGATCCGGTGTTGTCCGCTAAACAAGAGAAAATCGAAGCCAAAGCATTCATTGAGAAAGAACGAGCCGAAAAAGCCGAAAGCGCGTATACGGTGCGGGTATTGTGCGACGAGTATCTGGCTGGGCATATTTACCGGCACCGGGCAAAAAAAGGCGCCACCGAAATCACCCGAATGTTCGAGACGATGCTGGGCAGCATAGAGGGATTACCGGCCACGACGATAACCAGGGCAATGGCGTTTGATTTAATTCAGCGTCATGCAGCAAAATCTCCGGTGCAGGCGGGGAAGCTCCGCTGCGAACTGGGGGCGGCATGGGATTATGCAATGGATGCCGGCCGATTACCGGAAACGGCGGTGAATTGGTGGCGGTTAATTCTACGAGGCAAGATTCGATCAAAAGGCAAGGCTATTGCGGGCGAGAAGATCGGTACCGTTAAGCGCGTGCTTTCTGAAGATGAAGTGGGCGAACTGATTGCCTGGCTGCCTAATTTTCCCCTACTGATTGCCGATGTACTGACCCTGTATTTATGGACAGGGGCACGCGGCGCCGAAATTGTCGGCATGACGGGTGCGGAAATGACCGAAGAGAATGGCCAAGTATGGTGGACAATTCCCAAAGCTCGGACAAAAAACGCCAGGCATGAAGGCGCGACCGATCAACGGGTACCCTTATATGGTCGCGGCCTGGCAGTCGTGTTGCGACGCAAGCGGCTTTATGGCGGAGGCGTATTATTTCCCTCAAGACAGAAAGCCGGCCATGTCGATCAAAAAACGATTCAGCAGCAAGTCCACTATCGCCAGCCTTATTGTCCGACGCGACCTGAAATGACCCGTTCCCGCTTGCCAGTGACGCACTGGGCACCGCATGATTTACGTCGCACGTCGCGAACACTGCTGGCAAAATTGGGCTGTCCCGACGCCGTAGGCGAGATGATTTTGGGTCATATGCTTCCAGGCGTCGTCGGTACTTATAACCGCCACCACTATGACGGAGAAAAGCTTAAATGGCTGCTCACTCTGTCTGAGCATCTTGAGTTATTGGCAAAACGATTTGAGAATTAGGCTTTCCATTACGGCCGCCAGCCGCGGTGTTGGGTGGCGGTAAAAAATCTGATACGGGACGGGATTCCGCCCACTCCTCGATTTCTCGCAATAACCAGCATGACCGCCTTGCAGAGGCTTTGCGTGGCTTAGGAAAATCGTTCGCGCGAATAAGAGACTGCACCGTAGATTCCGATAGCCCGGTGATTTCCGCAACGGCCTCAAGATCAATCATGATCGGCTTTAAAACCGATTGACGTTTCTTGTTGCTCATGTTCTTTCCATCCATCGATTCTCGGGCAATAGACTCTAATTGTTCAAGTTGTGCTGTTAAGGACAGTCTCCCCCAAAATTAAGGTACTCCACGTCACAAACTTGTTTTGCATATCTCGCACCGTTCAGAATCTCTTTCACGAGCATTCAGCAATATAGCGGCTTTGCACTTCAAACATCTTGCCAGCCTAATCTGCCTCGACCTTAGGTCCTTTGCGATGACCCATGCGGCGGAAAAATCTAAATCACTGCTCGGAAGTGATTTTTTATAGGAATCAAAAGCGATAACGATTTTTCGGATGTCGCTCTCCGAGCTGTTGGATTCGACTGCTTGGAAGCAAACTGCAAACAGTGTCACCTCTTTGTACTTCTTAATGTTCCGGGTCAATCCTTGCGTTGAATATTTCAAGGCCCCCGGACGCGGAGAACGCCCATGTAATTCCCGATAAGTTTTCCGGAGCAGCTGCCGAGGTAACCCTGTTTCCCTATGGATAATTGAAATTCTGGCATGACGTCTCAGCAACTCGAGTGCAAGGGAATATTGATGAAAGGTCTTAAGCATCCGCAGCCTCCATTAATTCGAACCACTAAACCCGAGCAACACATCAACGATGTCGTGCTGCCGGCGGGTCATACTACGAATGAAGTGAGGTGTAAATCGCGGCGAAAAACATAACCAGCCTGATTGAGCAATATGCTGTATGTCCTCATTGGACAATTGACTAATCTCCAAGCGCATGTCTTCTTCGGCAATGCCCATCATTAACTCAGCAAGAATCGCATTTTCCCTTGCCAATTCACGGGCTTTTATCAGCCAGGTGAGATTCAGTTCATAAATTTCCGCATCACATGCTTTATTATGAAGCGTGGCATGTCGCTCAAAATAATCATCCAAATTCTTAAACGCTGACTTCATGATCTCGTCTATCTCAGGCGTTATGTTTGCGAGCTGAAATTTGTTTTTAAGAAAACCAGCGCCAAACTCCGCTACCAGAGGTAGAACCAATTCCTGAAAAAAACCGTGGGTAACGGCTTGCACGCCCTCAAAATCAATCGTCAGTATCTGCTGGTTGGCAAAACATTCGCGGGCCAATCTCGCCAATTTTTTGCCATGACACGGTTGCGGGGTTTTGAGATCGCTGAAGTTCTTAACAACGATATACATTGAGTTTTCTCCTGGCCGGCAATTTACTCATCAATCATTCCAAACAGCTCATGAATCAATTCACCTGATTAAGCCTTATGCCTAGGCTTGACCGTAGCCCACCGGCGACGCCCCGCTTTATCTGCCCAAACATCGCAGATTGGGCATTGCTGATAGGGTTTTGGCATTTTGTTGAGCACCACATGACGAGCATGGCATTTTTCGCAAATCGCCAGCCCCATTTCACTCGCTTTCCATTGTCCAACCAGTTGCCAAGCTCGGTTGATGTCCAGCAAAATGAACTGCGCAACTCCAGCTTCCAATTTGCTTGGCTGAGGATTCTGAGCAACCACTCGACAGTACAACTCATAGGCAGTAATGAACAGCTCGGCATTAAAGACGGCCGGGGGTTGCTGTTGTGATAAGTCATGGATCAGCCCCAGGAAAATGGAAGCATGAATGTTGTTTACCGAAGAGCGGACAATCCAAGATGAGTCATATGGCAGTAAGCCCTGCTTGGGCGATTGCCGGTGAATGGTCTTGTACACCCTTATCGCCGTCTTTTTTCCGATATGGCAGACAGAACGCACAACCGGAGGCCGAGCGCCCAATTTAAACAGCGCCTCGGCCAGGGCTAATTGATAGCCCTTACCGGTCTCAGGAATGAAGGGTAACCGAATCATTAACTTCCAAGATTAGTTGTTTTAGAAAAAGTCAACAATGCAGCATGCGATGCCAACGACACATTTTTGGGCGTATTCATAGGAATCAGCGTAATCACGGTTCTTGCAATGCCTGATAGCTCCCGGATTTTTTCAACGGAATACCCGGAGATTTCCTCAATCTGCTTTCGATCAACTCCGAATCGCCATGCCGCTTCCATAGGGTTATTTCTGGCGCACTCGCGGGCCAGCATCAGGTATTCAAAATTCAGATGGGCAATATCTTGTTCAAGGGTCGACATGGTGTGTCCTACTTAAATCACGATCGTGGTCTATGCTAATGACTAATCTTGTTAGTGTCCCGGACGAAAGATTTCGGTTTTGAGCTATCAATCACGAGAAGCCTGTCTATTCGTAGCATTGCGTTTCTTAAAAAAATGTCCCGAAAGGGGTGATTTGCTTTTGATTACGAATTTCCAAGCGTCAATCAAGCTAAAGTGCGTGCTTACAACAGCAGATGTAACCGTTTTTATCGTCTATAATTTTTGTCTACAATTCAAATAGAGTCGCTAGTTATTCTATTCAACTGAAATTATATGGGCTTAACCCTATGATGGGCACATTACGAATTGAGAGCCCCGTTAATTACCTGAAACATAAGTTTTGGAGGAATTTTATGGTTTTATTTTCCGGTAACCAGCCACAAACCCTCAGCAACCCAGTTAGGGCTAGTTTATGCGTGAAGTGATTCAATGCCTGATCGACTGGATTAACAAGGATCCGAGCGATGAAAAGCCGCATCGCATACTCCGTGCCTTAGCGCAGGAATCGTTGAAGAAAGCGGGCTTTGAAGAATGTAAGCGACGTTTTACCGCGGATGAGCTTGTGGCTGCAGCAGAGGAATCGCCCAAACCTGCCGACCCCAAAAAATGGATCGATTGGCCAGGGTCATTTTCGAATTACTGGCAAACCAAAGAACCTCAGATTATAGAATTTGCTAGGCAGCAAGGCTTGCAGTCTTATCCCAAGCCAGAGCGTATCAGCACCAAAGGCGGACCTGGCAACATGGCTACTTTTTGTATCAAAGCGGCGCCATTACCCGAATTACAGGAGGAAGATAATGTATTTCCAGCGTCTACCGAGAAAGAATTCCGACAGCTGCAAGCCCATTACGAAATTGCCTCCCATGGTGCAGTAAAGCCATCCTGGTTTGCCAATTGGTTATTTCACGAGGGCCAAATACAATTAAAACACTGGCATATTTGGCTGATTGTCGGCTGGTTATTCTTGATAGGGCTTGGCACGCTCGTGTTCTCGTATGTCGGCTGGTTTTCGCTCTCGAGGCCTCAACCTGTTACGACCCGTGAAATCACGCTGTTTTTAACCATTTTTGGTTTTCCCTATTTTGTCTGGCTTGGATTGCTTAGACCCTGGGTACGCCTATTCGAGGATCGAGTCGTGCTTGCACATGAGATTTTTATAAACATCAAAGAAAAACCGGCACAATATGAATTGCTCAGAGACGGGGATTTAAGACAAATACGCCTTGTTCGCTATTCCGCTCCCTGTCCGATTTGTGGCGCAACCATTTATCTTGAAAACGGCGCGCCTGATTATCCGCGTCGCTTGGTTGGACGCTGTTATGAAAGCCCCAGAGAGCATGTGTTCAGCTTTGATCGAGTCACTCGGCGAGGACGCTTGCTAATCGCCCAATTGACATAACTATTCCATGAGATGGAACAATCGATAGAATTAAGATCGGAAAAATCAATGTCGCGACATTTAAACACCACGATAACCGTTCTATGAGTAGAAGAATCCCTGCAATACTTAGACAAGCTCGGCCTAATTTTAGAAGCTCTCCTCGCTCCGGGACAGAATTATCGAAGCGAGTGATAGAGGATCCTAGCCGGATGGGTGTCGCTAGCAAATATTTCGTAGCCGACCTTCCGGGAGCAATTACCCCTGCAACCCGCCTTCACAATATTCTCGCTAGCTTAGAGCAAGGGCGTCGGCTTTCAGAACAGGCTCTGATGTACTTGCAGAACCAGGAACTTGCCGCGCTAAAACAACTTGCGCAGGGTGAAATTAGCTACGATGCTTTCTCCCAGATTGCAGCCGAAGAATTGGTTAAACGTGAACAAGTTGCCGAGGCTGAAAGGAGAAAAAAAGAAGCGGCGCTGTTGCGACTATTTGAGCAAGAAAAAGCTCAAGAGGCTATCCGTAAAGCCGAATACGAACGTAAGCGTCAGCAGGCGGAGGAAGCTCGACGTCAGCGAGAGAGTGACCCGAAATAGTTCGCCAAAATAAAAAACCAGCAGCTTCGGTCACGCTATGGGCTAGATCAATTCATTGAAAAACAGCTTTTTGCCCGTTTGATGGACATTCTTCATCGCCTAGACGGTGGCAATCGTCTCTCTGACGAAGACATTCTATGGCTTACCACCGAGGGCTCGGATTACTATACTGAGACTCTTCAGACGGCCTTTCATGAGCGCGAGGCTGAGTTCTATACGGCTGAGTACAAACGAACAGCTGATCCATGGAATGCGGTTAATGCCAGCGGCCACTACCGCAAGTGCAACCAAGCCAGAAAAGCCCATGATCTGCTGGCTTCGATCCCTGCTGGGCGTCAGAAAGCCCCCAAACTGATCTCTGCTATCTGCACGACCCATGGCGGTGTGATGCGAGATTTGAAGCGTTTCAATGAAGCTTTGAATTTTGGCGACCAGGCACATGCTCTGACGCCGAAGGATTTCCGACCCTGCACCCTATTAGGTGCGGTAAATTTCGAGATGGGAAACTACGACCTCGGGAGGGACTGGTATGCCAAGGCGACAGAACGCGGAGCCAGTGAGCGGACGATTGACTATGACCTGCGTAGCATCTTCCTGCGTGCGGATAAGGCTAAACGCGAGGAGATTAGGTCATTCCTACTTCGCGAAGATCCAGTTCGGTATAAATGGGTTATTAAACTCAAGGTCCAAGATCAAACGCCCTCTTAGAGTCGATAGTAGCAGTTAAATTGCCATCGAGTGCTATCGGCCATCAACAGTCAGTCGCCAATTTCTAATTAACGGCTGGTCAACCTTGAATAGCAGTCATCCAGAGGCCGCTAGCAATCGGCAGTCACGCACCTATAACCTTTATCAGTCATCCTGGTAATCAATTCGGTGGCTTTCCCCCATAGTGAACAGCAGCATTTATTCCGCGTGGACACGAAAGCATGTGCTCACCGTACTTGGGTAAACAGAGCGACATTTCCATGACAAGAAATCAGCGATATTTGAAATTAAGAAAGAAAATACCTAAAACGTATGTCTGGCGGAATATAACTTCTATCTACATTGGGTAAAATTTAATACATTACAACAAAGCTCTCAGAGTAGAATGATTTGCCCTATCCATTATTTGCATTTCGTCATCGGTGCTAAATATAAATCAAAATCACTGCCCTATTGATTATTCATAACAATTAACGGTACACCATGATTTTTATTTCTCATTCCAGTCAAGATGCTGAGTTTGCCAGCGAACTACGCACACAACTTGAAAGCTTTGGTTTAAAAACCTGGGTCGATTGCCGCGAATTAATTGCCGGGCAAAAACTGGCGCCGGAAATTGAACAAGCGATAAATGATACTTCTCATTTTATCGCGGTGATCAGTCCGCAAACGATCAATTCAAAATGGGTGCGCAAGGAAATTAAACACGCTCTAGCGAGGCAACAGCATGACAAGGCTTTTGCGGTTATTCCGTTGCTGCTGCCCGGCATCAAAATCGACGCGCTGGAATTCTGGTTCGAAGAAGAACCGTTAGCCGTTACGGTGGAAATAAGGCCCGCCGGTTTACTCGAAGCGATGCCGCAAATTCTCGCCGCCTTAGGCCTGCAAGCTCCCGACAAGATAGAAAAAATCATCGAGCTGGAAAACCAGCCTTTGGAAGAACTCATTTTAGAGCTGGAAGAGCCGGAGATTCAAACTTTGGACGGTAACCGCCAGCAGCTTATCGCCAAAGCCAAATTAATTTATCAACCCGCTGACAGCCGTATACGCGAACAAAAAAGCAATAAGTTCCGCTTTACTGCACCCATCGGCATTATTGAACTGGATGATTTACGCTGGTATCTGGAGCAATATCAAATCTGGCCGGCAGGGGAATTTAAAAAACGTGCCGAGCACATTGCCGCCAACTTGCCAGAATGGGGAAAGGCTTTATATAAAGCGGCGTTAAATGACGAATCGGCGCGGCAGTTGGCACAAAGCTGGCGGCAAGCCGCAGGGCAACGGCGGTTTTCGGTATGGATTGATGATGAATCCTTGGATGAAGACAGCAAAGCGCAAACCCTGCAAGCGGCAAATGCGTTGTGGGCGTTGCCGTGGGAATTGCTGCATGACGGTTCGGGTTATATTGCCGAAGGCAAACAAGGCGGACGCGTGCGCCGCCGTTTGCCAAATCGCAAAGCCTTTAAGCCGTTTAAGGTAGATTTGCCGATTAAGGTGTTACTGGTCAGTCCGCGTCCGTTGGATACCGGTTATATAGACCACCGTATCACCGCCAAACCGCTGGTGCAGGCGTTGCAGACTTTAGGCGATTTAGTCGAATTGACGATTTTAAACCCGCCGACTTTGCAGGCTCTGCAAAGTCTATTGGATAAACAAGAATTCCATGTCCTGCATTTTGATGGCCACGGTGTTTATGACAAAAACAAAGGCTTGGGCGCTTTGTGTTTGGAAAAGACTGCAACGGTGCCATCGCGGGGTGAGTTGGATTTAGTCTATGCCGATAAACTTGCGGCGATATTGCGCGAGCATCGGATTCCCTTGGTGTTTTTGGAAGCCTGTCAAACCGCGCAAAGCAAAGATGATGCGCTACAATCGGTCGCGACGGCGTTGCTGAATGCGGGCATTGTCTCGGTGGTGGCGATGACCCATAGCGTGATGGTGGTCAGTGCCGAGCTGTTTGTGCGCGAGTTTTACCAGCATTTGGCTAAAGGCCGCCGCATTGGTGAGGCGATGCTGGCCGGGCAACGCGCGTTGATGGCGGACAAGGCGCGTTTTGCCGCCGACAGCGGTGACGGCTTTTTTATTGAAGACTGGTTTGTGCCGGTGTTATATCAAGAGCGCGAAGACCCGCCGTTATTTAACCGTTTACTGCCGCAGGGCTTGCAGGATTTACAGGTACAACAACGGCGTTTGGCTTTAGGCGAATTACCGGATGAACCGCCGCATCAGTTTGTCGGGCGCAGCCTGCAATTATTGGCATTGGAGCGATTATTACTGCATTCGCCTTATGCGGTTATTACCGGACAAGGCGGTGCGGGTAAAACCACGCTGGCGGTGGAATTGGCGCGCTGGCTGGTGCAATCGCGCCGATTCAGACAAGCGGCGTTTGTCTGTTTGGAGCATTTAGGCGAAACCCGTGCCGTGTTGGATGGTATTGGGCGGCAGTTATTGCCCAAGTTTTCGGTGGCAGATTACGGTGAAGACAAAGCCTTATTATTGGTTAAGCGGACATTAGCAGAATCCAATACCTTGCTGGTGCTGGATAATTGTGAGAGTTTACTGCCCGATAAAGAGGGCAAGCCGCCGTTAGCGGCAATTGATTTAAAGAAGTTTTTGGATTTTTGTCAGGATTTGCAGCAGGCAGGAGCAAAGTTATTGTTCACCAGTCGTGAAACCCTGCCGCCGCCGTTTGCTCACCAGAATCGTTTAAAACCATTATCGGAACCGGAAGCGATTGCATTGCTTAAACAAGTCCTAGCGCAACAACAGTTACTTTTGCCGTCCGATGTCGGCGTTAAACAGCAGTGGTTAAAGGAATTTGCCAAAAACTTGAATTATCACGCGCGCGCTTTAGTGCGACTGGCTCCGCTGGCAGCGCAAAAAGGTTTTAAATCGTGCGCTGAGGAACTGGCGTCGATCATGGCGGAACAACACCAAGCCCATCCGGACAGCCACGAATTGTCGTTGTATGCGAGTCTGGAATTGTCGTTGCGACGCTTGTCTACAGTGCATCGGCAATGTGTGAAAGCTTTGGCGGTGTTTCACGGTGGTTTTAGTTTGGAAACTTTAAGGATCGTTTTAGAGCTTCAGGATAATAAAGAACTACAACTAGCGGAAGCATTAGTGCAAGTCGGTTTAGCCGAATATCAAAACTATGGCTATTTTTCGTTGGATCCTGCGTTTAGCCCTTATTTAAAATCACAGCTTTCTGCCGGTGAGCATGCAGACTTTAAACATCGCTGGTTCGTAGCGATGCTAGCATTGATCGATTTTCTTTATCAACAACTATTTCAAGATATCCAACTTGCCACGCAATTGATCTTATTGGAATTGCCTAATTTATTAGCATTATTAACCGCTTTGCCGCAACAGGGCAATGCCGAACAAAACGCTGATATTGCTGGCAGTATAGAGAGACTGCTTGCTAATTTACAACAGCCGCAAGCCTTAGCCTTAGCAGTCAAAATACGCCGACAAGCGACGGCTAACATCAGCGTTTGGAGTCACAGACAATTTGAAACCAAACACTTGGATATCGAACGTTTATTACAACAAGGCGATATACAAACCGCCTATCAACATACCGACGCTTTATTAAAACAAGCTTTGCAAGCAGGGGCAACGGCTTATCAGGAGGCGTCTTATGACATTGCTCTAGCTCATTTCTTGTTTGGCAGAGTTTTACACAGGGGCGGACTTGCCAAAGCTGCGTTAGAACCTCTACAACAAGCACAACAACGATTTCAACTGTTAGCCGATGACGGTGGTCAAAGCGCGGCGCTGATGGTTTCGGAAGCATTCACCGAACAAGGTGAGTGTTTAATAGCTGTAGGAAGGCTGGAAGAGGCGGTTGAGGTTTATCAACAAGCGATTAAACTCTCCGAAAATCAAAATAATGAAAGACAGGTTGCGGTTATAAAAGGGCAGCTGGCAACTCTGTGTAAAGAACTAGGACGCTATGAAGAAGCTTTATCAGGATATGAGGAAGCAAGAGAAATATTTAGCCAACTTAACGATCTGAAATCCTTGGCAACGGCTTGGCATCAATCGGGCATGGTTTATAAAAAAATGCGGGCATTTGAACAGGCGGATCAGGCTTTTCGAAAATCATTAGCGATTAAAAGTGAAAATGACAACAAAACTGGTGAAGCCCATAGTTTAAATGAATTAGGCAATCTTTATAGTGCTTGGGGAAAGTGGGAACAAGCGGTGCTATTTTATCGGCAAGCGGCTGATACTTATAAACATCTTGACATTATACGATACGAGTGTATGGCGCGAACTAATCTTGCCACAAGCTTAATCCAATTACAACTTTATGACGAAGCACGCAGTGAATTACAACAGGCAATGCCCTGTAATAAAGCCTTTGAAGATGGCTTACAACCGTGGAAAGCTTGGAATACATTGCACGGCTTAGAACAAGCCTGCAACAACCCAACCGCCGCCCACGCCGCTAAACAACAGGCGGTACAAAGCTATTTGGCTTATCGTCGTGATGGTGGCGCGAATATAGATAACCCAACACTCCCGTCACTTTTCCAAGCGGTTTTACAAGCCATCCACGAAAATAACAGCGAAGAGGCGCTAAAAGAACTGTCAGGTTTTGAAAACCAAACCGATCTGCCCGACGATTTAAAACCCGTCATCCCCAAACTCATCGCCATTTTACAAGGCGAACGCAATCCCACTTTGGCCGACGACCCTGAACTGGACTACAACAGCGCGGCAGAACTATTGCTACTTCTCGAAGCTTTGTAGGATGGAGACGTTTTTCATGCCCATCAAAAGGCAACAACCGAGTAATATATAAAAATAAAGCCAGTTCAGTAAAACGAATAATTAGCCTTTTACTTTTGACTTAAAATATTGTTAATTGTTCGGCTGCTCATGGTCGGTAATGCTAGTTGATTATCTTAAATTTATGTCTGCTTTCCGTGGGGGATCGGACGGTCAAATATTGGGATGCCGATGACCGCTTCGGGTCGGTTTTGCTCCTTCAGTTTTGATTGAGAAAATTCGGCACGAGCGGTTTGTTGCTAATTTTCAGATGACGTCGTTAGACACCCTCTGGAAGCTTCAAGCGCATCATTTCCCTTCGATCCAACTTGTCTCCATCGACTACAAAGGTGCCATCGCCGATTGCGTGAATGGTCCGCTTCTCTTCTCGTGAATCATCAAAGTACGCTTCGACACCTTCCAGGACAATGATGTTGTGCTTTTCAACGACATCGATCACTTTACATTCAATATTTGCCAGGCATTCCTTGATCAGAGGCGCACCGACATGCTTTCCCTTGAGAGGAGTCAATCCGAACTTATCAAATTTGTCCGTGTCGCTGCCAGAACAAGTTCCTATCCCAACAACCTGATCGATTAGGTCCACGGTAGGAATAGCAATGACGCATTCTTTGGTGGTCCAAAGCGCCTGATAGGAATAGTTCCAGGGACCCGTCGTTATGGCAAATCTCGGAGAAAAATCCATCACCATGGTCCAGGAGATGGTCATTATGTTGTTCTTCTCCCCATCGCTTGTCGTAACGAGGATAACTGGCCCTGGTTCAATCAAAGTAAAGGACTTACTCATCGGTATCGTCTTCATTACCGTACACCTCATGCTGTATGCCAAAAAAAGTATTAGAAACGGGGACGATTCCTATCGGTTTAAGCGAGAAGAAAGGCAGTGGAAAGCCAATAACCCTACACTTTAATTGGGAACTATTCGACGCTCTTTACTGGATGGAGCAACCAGACGGTCTCCGTTGATGCGACTTTTCCCTTCAATCCTCCCTCGACATTCTTGCTTTCAACTGCCTGTAATTGGTACGTGGCGCCATAATGTTGCATTACTTCGTGCTCGGTAACTGAAAACGGAGGGCCATCCATCAACCGTTGGTCGTATTCATAACAGATCAGCAACTGCGGCGCTGTGCCGGTTATGTTCATCAGATGTGACGTATATCGCTCTCGTATGCTGGAAGGCAAGGCGACTAAAGCAGCGCGATCGTATATTGCGCTTATGGGCCCAAGATATTCAGCAGACGCATCAAAAATATCGCCCACTACTATGTCGATATCTTTAGCGCTGTAGCGGGCCAACGCCCCAGCCTTTAAGATTTTCGGCTCTAACCCAAGTTCTTTAAACAACTCGTTAACGGCGAGTTCGCTCAATTCGGCGCCAGCCACTCGATAACCGCCGCCAAGCAACCAGGAAATGTCACGTGTTTTGCCGCACAAAGGCAGGAACACACGGCAACCTTTTGCCAGCTTTAATTTTTCAAAATGGGCTACCAAAAATGGGTTTGCTTCGCTTTCATGAAAAGCAATCTCACCGCGCTCCCATTTTTGATGCCAGAAACTTGCTTCCATATCGACTCCTTAAATCGTTCAAATATAAAAATCACCACAAAGTTATTGCTTCAATGTTGTACCAAGTGATGTTCAGGGCTAGGATAAAAGTTCAAGTCAACTTGAAGTCAAGCATTAATTACGACGGGTGAAATAATGGATATAACTGAGGTCGCAAAGACAACTGGCTTACCCGCTTCAACGTTACGGTTTTATGAAGAAAAAGGACTGATCCAGTCTACCGGTCGCTTGGGTTTGCGCCGTCTATTCAGCGCCAATGTCATAGAGAGGTTGGCTTTAATCGCTTTGGGGCGTAACGCTGGTTTTTCGCTCGATGAGATTGGTGACATGTTTACGCCCGAAGGGCCTGACATCAATAGAGCGCTGCTTTTGGCCAAAGCGGATGAGTTGGACAGGAAAATTAAAGAACTGACGGCTATGCGAGACGGACTCCGTCATGCAGCGGTCTGCAATGCTCCAAACCATTTTGAATGTCCAAAATTTCTTCGTCTTCTCCGTGTTGCTGGGAAGAATCGGTTTAGGCGGCCAAATAAATTCAAGGAAAACAAATTTAAGTGAGGCGCGCAGAAAAGTAAGTCAGCCGAATTTAAACACCCGTCAATATACATACTCTTCGCGATCACCGGCGGCGAAAATGGGTACGACAAAGAAGTGCCGCTTTTCAACGGGGTGATAGTCGAGCAATTGATCTAATTGCCCTTCACCGTTTAATGACCGTCAGCTTAGAATTTAGTTCTCCGACAGTCGGAAACCTGAGGTGAATGGCTCTTGTAGGTCGGTCACCGTCCGTTCCTGAATTTTCGCGTTGGTAACAAGACAATACAGTTCCTCAACCCACTGTTAGGAGACTGTCATGAACCAAGAAAATCAAATCGAAAAAAATGTTCCATGGAACAAGGGTAAGTTGATGGGTCAGCTTATTCCATGCCGCAACTGATGAGCAACCCAGCGATGCGGATGCGGCCGTACGTTTAACCCAAACGCTGGTCTTTACCATGGTACAATTATTTCATGCACTTTACGATTCGGCGGCTTCTCGCTAAAACCAATCTGTACATGAGCGACTTTTAGGGCCAAGAGCGTGTTAAATCCGGGGCCATGTGACTCGGTAAACATCAACCCGTTTGAGCTTAAATTCTGCATGAAAAAGAACAAGAAAAATAAAAATCTTTGGCTGAAAGAATCAGAGATTGCAGTTGGCGATTTGTATTTCACCACGGCAAATCAATATCGCGCGGTCCTGGCAATGAAAGGCGACTTTTTGATCTATGCGCCAAGCTCGGAAGGAATGGACCCTTTGAGTCCAGACTCAAAAATGCCATTCGATAATTCTCCGGTTAGGAAATGCCAAATCGCTACCTTTGCTCAAAAGGAATACCAAACATTTGAATGGCATCGTGTTACAGCAATCAAGCATCAATTAAATAACACGCAACTCGCCGAAGCCATCGCTCAATGTAATGCGAAGGCCGCTATTGAAGACCTGTTAGCCGAATAAAAAGTTTAGAGCAGTTCAACGGCAGACTTTTCAACTGGTTTTTTGTTTATGGAAAACTGTTTGAAAATTAACACCCTCTAACTGATGGTCTCTATAAACCGTTGTTGTTCTTTGATTCTGACAGAGCAGGTTCGGCCATTTGCTGTTACGGAACACGCATTGACCACTGGCCGTAAACTGGCTCAATCCTGCCAACGCTGAAAATCTTGGAAGCGGAGCAAGGCGAAGCGAAGATTTTTAGTCCCCGATAGCCGTAGCGCCGGGCGGGTTTGCAAAGCGCAGCGTCGCAAACCTGCAAGGCATCGCGACACGGCGTAAAGTCATTGCGAAGCGAAGCCCCGACCCCTTGCTGGGTCGGGGCAGGCGAAGCAGGACGAATCGGGGCGCCGAAGGCAATGGCTGCCGCGTAATTTTTGCCGCTTGCTTGGGCTCGGATGCCCAAAACAAGCTTTCGCAAAAATAGCGGCACTATCATGATTTGGTTTGCTTCAAAACCAGATGTAGGGTACGCACCGCGTACCTTGTTGGGGGATCCAATTGCCGATGCTTCAAAAGGTACGCGGTACGTATCCTACTTGGCTACACGCAAATAACTATCCGATATTTCTCAACACCGAAAGCTATTGTGCGGATATAACTACACCTATTATTAATGAATAACACTGATTTACTAAAAATCCGCGCGTTAAACGGTAGCCAACACTATGCTTTTGAAGAATTATGTTGCCAGCTTGCATCTCTTGAGCCACGAGCAATGGGCGATGAGTTTCTTCGCAAAGGTATTGGACCGGATGCGGGAGTAGAATGCTATCTGCGTCACTCCGACGGGGCTGAAACAGGGTGGCAAGCAAAGTTTTTTGATAAGTTTGATTCCAGTCAGATAACTCAGCTTACCGAGTCATTGAAACAAGCCATTGAAAAGCACCCTAAGCTGACTCGTTATATCGTCTGTCTACCAATAGATCTTAAAGATGGGCGAACCGGAAAAAGTAAGACCGAGGGACAACGTTGGATAGATTGGAAAGATACTCGACTCTCCGAATTAGGCGAAGAGCGCAATATAAAAATCATACTCTGGCAAGCCACCGATATTCGAGAGCGTTTACATCGGAATGATCCTTATTACGCTGGGAGGATGTGTTTCTTCTTTGATGAACTTCGCTTTACTCCTGTTTGGTTTTCTCGACACATCAACGCTGCCTGTTTTTCGCTAGGTTCCCGATATACGCCTCAATTTCATATATCGTTACCAATACGGCAGGTATTTTTAGGCATTAGTCGATCACCTTGGCTTGAGGATCAGCGTGAGGGATTAATTAAGCCGCTAAGAAAACAACTCAATAGCTTACAATATGACTTTCAGCAGGCCAATATCCCTGAAACCAATTTACAGGTTTTATTAAATGACGGCAACAAACTAATCGACGCGTTCAAGCAAAGTTTTCCCATAACAAAGCCTTATCCTATCGCGAATTGGCGCAGCCAAATTCAACAAGTTCAAGCTATTGCTAATCAATGGCAGGCCCATTTCTGGCACCTCGACTCAGAAGAAAAAGATAAATCGAAAAGAGATAATATCCGGGCCGCATTAAACGAACTTTATCGGTTCGGACAAACGCTTGAGGAAATAGATGAAAAACTAGATTCTGATACTTGGAAACTGGCAAATGAACAGGCTGTGTTTCTTTACGGCGAAGCGGGAACCGGCAAATCGCACCTGTTGGCTGATATTGCCAATGATGCAATCAAAAAAAGCTACCCGGCTATTTTTCTGATCAACAGTAAGTTTTTCTTACAAGACCCTCGTACGCAAATTCTTGAGCAGTTGGATTTAAGGCATATCTCATTTTCAACTTTTCTTGGAGCGTTGGATGCAGCGGGCCAAGCCGCAGGCGTGAGAGCATTGCTGATAATCGACGCATTAAACGAACGTTTCGGTGTAGAAATTTGGCCTCAATACCTGACACCGTTAATCGAGGAAGTTAAACGCTACCCTCATCTTGCCCTTATTGTTTCATGCCGCACAACTTACCTGCCATTCGTTTTGCCTGCCGATTCTCTTCTGCGCGATAACTTGAAGCAGATCGAACATCACGGTTTTGCCGATGGAGGCGGGTACGCAGCCAAAACTTATCTGGCCAAACGCAAAATTATCAGGCCTAGTGTTCCACATTTATTGCCAGAATTTAACAACCCGCTTTTCCTTAAAACCTTGTGCGACAGTTTGGAACGACAAGGGCTTAACTGTTTTCCACGAGGAATACAAGGTTTAACGGAATATTTCGATTTTTATCTAAAATCGTTAGCCAACCAAATTGAATTGCGGATGGGTCTGGATAAAAGGCAGAACATTATTGCGCGGGCGTTGAAGGCATTTACTGTAAAACTACTATCCAATCAATCTTCCTACCTATCAATTGAAACGACCATCGCTTGTTTTGATTCGATATATGCCTCTACGGGCCAACAAGACCGCAGCTTGTTGAGCCAATTAGAACACGAGGGGATTTTAACGATTGAGCCTGTTTATATCGAAAATAATCAGTTAGAAGAACAAGCACGTTTCACGTTCGAGCGTTTCAGCGATTTTCAAATAGCGGAGCATTTGTTAAATGAGCAGCTTTCTTCTAATAACAGCGTTAAACCATTGGAAGCAGGGACTCCGCTCCATAATTTTCTTTCACGTAAAAATATTTATAGGGTTGCCGGAATTATCGAAGCATTAGCGGTTTTACTACCGGAAACGAGAGATTGCGAATTACTCGATATATTTCCATCCGCGAACGGATCATACAAATGGACAATTAATGAAGCATTTTTGAAAAGTTTATTATTACGTCGTCAGGATTGTTTTACCGATAGAACTCGGGAATTAGTGATTGATTTGTCGCAAAATTATCGCGATCAGTGGCTGGAAACGCTTATTGCTGTCAGTACGGAGCCTAACAACCGCTTCAATGCCAATTATCTGCATGAAAAATTGGCCCCTTTGACGATGCCTGAGCGCGATGCGAAATGGTCTATTGCTATCGCTAATCTCGACCTAGAGGATGGTTCACCACTTGATACCTTGCTTTCCTGGACAGTGGAATCGGGCTTTGAGGAAATAGACCCGCTGCGTGCCGAATTGGCAGCAACGATGTTGACATGGTTATTTTCGACGTCGTATCGCACCGTTCGAGATCGGGCTACCAAAGGATTATCCGCATTGTTAGCACCGCGTTTGCCGTTAGCGGTTACTCTGCTGGAGCGTTTCAAGCAGGTCGATGACCTTTACATTTTGGAGCGGCTATTAGCGGCCTGCTATGGCGCTGCATTACAAGCACAAACCCAAAAAAAGCTCGCCGAACTTGCTCTTATTGTTTACCAATGGTTTTTTGCCGATGGTAAGCCACCGACTCATTTACTGTTGCGCGACTTTGCCAGAGGTATCATCGAATACACATTGCATTGTGAACTTTTGCCGGAAGAAATAGACATCGAAAAAGTACGGCCACCGTATCGAAGTGATTGGCCGATTGAGTTTGTGGCCGAAGAGGAATTAGCGAAATATGGTGACAAATATAAAGATGATATTGTCAGGTCGGCAAGCAGCGAGTGGCTTGGCGATTTTGCTAAATATATTATTAGCCCTGCGGTTCATTATTGGACAGTAACCACACTCGAAGTAGATAAAGCATTAACACCGTACGAAAACTTTGAAATCTTCCGTTCAATGCTAGCCGATCATGCAAACTCCGATCAGTTATCGGCATTTAATGAAATGCTGGAGTTCTGTATCGATTGCAATAGCTCAGAGCCAAATACAGAAAGTCAAAAATCACAAAAACAAGCGTCCAGCACTGAAATCAAGATCAAAATTGTTGCTTATGACGATAAGAAGTTAGAAATTAAGAAGCAAAACGAAGCTAAATTCGAAGAGCTTGAGAAAAAATTTATCGATTTACTCGACGATAAATACAAATACGAATACTGGTCTGGATGCCGGCAAGGAATACGACAAGTTCTTAATCGATATTCAAACAATCGACCGGAAAATTTTGACGCTATTTTAGCCCAACGATGGGTAACCAAACGGGCTCACGATTACGGATGGACCCATGATTTATTTGGCGAGTTCGATGACAGAATCGGCTCTGGCCGAGGCCGAGGCAACAAACAAATGGAACGGATTGGAAAAAAATACCAATGGCTAGCTTTGTATGAGTTGTTGGCCCGGATGGCGGATAATTTGATTTATCGCTCAGGCTATAGTGACGATGTAGGCGGTTATGTAGGTCCGTGGCAGATTGGAAAACGAAATATAGACCCCTCATTGCTCATTAGTGAAACTAAAGACGACGATTGGGAAAATCATCCCCATGCCTGGTGGTTGCCACAAATACTGAAGCTGCGCTTACTGAAGCGACAAGAGCAAAAACTGTGGTTACAAAACGAATCCGATCAATTGAATAGTGCGTCGTTGCTAGATGTAACCGATCCGGAAACAGGTCAGCGCTGGTTGGTTATGAAAAGTTTTAAGCATTACAGCACCTCGTATGATTTGGACTCGCGTATCGACTCATGGTGCAGATGCTGGTGCGTAGTTGTCAGAAAACGGCATAAAAACCAATTCATAAATGCGGTTTCTAAACAGAACTTAGTTGACCCCTATGCCTTTCCGAAAATCGGCGAATTTTATGATGCGTTTGTAGGCGAATACCCTTGGCATCCGTCATACAATTTGGACGATGACTGGACAACAGTTAATCGTGATTATGGCTTTCGTTACAAAGTGCTACCAACATTTGCCAAATACACTGTAGAACGTGGTGGGTATGATTACTCGATTGAAGGGAGTATCAATACATATTTGCCAGCGCCGTGGCTAATGCAAAAGCTTGGTTTAAGGTTAATTGATGGACGCACGCTGTGCTTTGCAGATGCGAAAGGCCAAACTTTATTCAAAGATCCATCCGTACATGAAGAAGGACCGAGCGCAGCACTAATCGATAGAACGGCATTTTTAGATTTACTGGATAAAGAAAACTTGGCTCCGATCTGGATAATTGCCGGAGAAAAAGGGGCATATGGCGAGCATCACGACGATTTCGTTGGACGTAGAGTTCATTCTTTCGTTTATTCATTGAATGAGAAAAATGAAATCGTTTGCGTTAAGCAAAAAATTGATATTGAAGAACGTTGAAACATCACCCCGTAACCCGTAATCGCTTTGAAGCATGTTGGCGTTTTGCTATCGCGAAAACGCCCTACAAGTTACTAAGCTTAGCTTCCTTTGAGGTGCGCGCCATTTATCTTTACGTTGAATGGCGGCTTATCGCATTGCAACTGCTGTTTGCTGAAAATTCTTGAAGGTCGCTTGAGGGGCGAACTTGTCTATTTCACTTTGAGATAACAATATGCCTTAGCCATATTCCGGTATTCAGATGCTACTATTCCTCAAGCCAATGGAGCACTTTTTCCCGGAGGACTATAAATTCTGGCGATGAGTCATCCCTGCTCTAAAAAATCATTGATGCTAATTGACTAACATAGACGCCTGATTTGATGAAGTGCGGCCTTGGCATCATTGTAGTCATATTGGATGGCGGTAAAAACGCCTTCTTTTTCCAATAAGAGTGTCGGAAAGCCCTTTACTTCCAGCCTGCGTGTGAATTCAATCTCTTTTAACAACTCCTCCTGGACGGCTGGACTTTCCATATCCGCTGAAAAGAACGCTCTATCTAAACCGATTTCACTGGCCAGTTCAATCAGCGTATTGCTATCGGCAGGATTTCTTGCTTCCAAATAGTAGGCCTGCTGGATCGCCAGAATCATCTTTTCTTCATAGTCGGGATGTTGCCGCCTGGCGGCGATGACGGCACGGCAGGCCGCATAAGTGGACCGCCGAGGCACACATTTCTCCCAAAATTCAAAATTGAACGGCGTCCCGGGAACCGCTTGTTGGATTTTTTGCCAGATACTCCTCAGCTTGGCCTGCATGTCTTTTGGCATCGTTTGATCCGTATCCGGAGCAAGACCGCCCAGAACGCGTTGGCTCCGCACGTGATCCGGAAGACTCGCAACGATTTCTTGCCAGCGAGGCCTGAAGGCCCAACACCAACTGCACATGGGATCATGGAAGTAGTAAAGCGTAAGCGGCATAGCTGAACCTGTGCGAATGAGAGGTGATCAACATTTTATCGCCAATGAGCCTGATGAAATTTATTATAGGGGGAGGACTGACAATCAGTCCCGGCTATAAACTTCTAAAGATCAATGGATGGCATCTGCATTTTTCCGCATAGCCGTTCCGATATTTCGGTCTCTTGTTTCAAAAGCAACACGGTAAATTCCAGATAAATGCGCTGAGGTTTTGAAATGATGGCTTTCCCCTCACCTACTTCCAACAACCAAAATGCCGATGCCAGGGTCTTTCTGGTCACCGGCGCAACCGGCGCGATTGGTCAAGCCATTGCCCGGCAACTGGCTGCAACCCCGGATTCCGAGGTCGTGCTGGTCTGCCGCAATCCAGATAAGGCCAAACAGGCGGTCAAAGAAATCGTCGAGTCGACCGGAAATTCCAGGGTGCGTTATGAGCTTGCCGATTTGAGCCGGCAGGATGACATCCGTGGACTGGCGGCGCGCTGGACAGGCCCCCTGCACGTCTTGATCAACAATGCCGCCTGCACGCCGCGCAACCGTCAGGAGACGCCCGAGGGTATCGAAATGCAGTTTGCCACCAATGTGCTGGGTTATTTTTGGTTCATCGATGCATTCACGGCCATTTTGAAAGCGTCCGCACCCGCGCGTGTCGTCAATGTCGCCAGCTACTGGGCCGGCGGCCTGGATTTAAGCGATTTGGAATTTGTCCGCCGACGCTACGCTAACGACACCGCCTACCGTCAGTCCAAACAGGCCGACCGCATGTTGAGCGTGGCCTTTGCTGAAACGCTCGCGCCTTACCGCATTACCGTCAATGCTTGTCATCCCGGTGACGTCCATTCGACTTTAAGCCATAATCTCGGGTTCGGCGGGCATGAAACACCGGACCAAGGGGCTGCGACTCCCGTCTGGCTGGCGACCCATCCCGTCGGTCAGCAATCTACGGGACGCTATTATGAGCACAGGTGCGAGTCCAACTGCGCTTTCAGCCGTGATAGGCGGGCGGTGCACGCCCTTTATGAGCTATGTGCCAATTACTCAAACGGTAAACTCCGGCGCTAACCAATAATTTTTGCAGGTGATTGATCACCCATCCCGGCGGGATGGCATATCCCGCAAGGACTGGATGAATAAGCGCAGTCAGCCCCGTGTCATGTCGGTTTGATCCGGCGCTAACGCCGTGCAAACCGATATCCTTGCAGAAAATTCCAATACTGCTGGGCTTCAAGTTTGGACTGAAACCGCGCCTGCACGACATCGTCGATCCACACTTCCCAGGGCAAGCGTTGCAGAGCGCCCTTAACCAGGGTAACGTCGCCCACCCGAAACGCCGCATGCTGATAGAGCACCTTGCGTGGGGTATCGATGCGGATGATGCAATGATCCAGCAAAGCCGGTCCGCCGATTTCGCCGGACTCGACCAGTAACGGGACTTGGATGGAACCGGTCGACCGGCCTATGCAACCGATGATATCGTGCTCCTCGTGCCAGGACTGACCGGTTTCCGGATCGCCGTAAAACAGACGGATCTTGCGCCGGCTTTGCCGCAGCTGTTCCAACAGCTCGATAACCGGTTCGGGTGTATCGGCATGATAACAGGTGCCGGATGGCAACCGGCGATAGTGCACGCTATGGCCATTGCCGAAGCGATGTTCAAAGATTTCTGGATTCATGATGACTGTCCTCAAAAAAACGGAAATGTCATGAATCCCCGGCCGGGAATGAGACATTCCCGACTGGGTTGATAAAAGAAACCCCGCGTCAAATGACGGAGCTAACTCAAGTTGTGATGATTCACGCTGTTTTAGCCAGCAATCGCCTGCCAGCAATCGCCTGAAAGACTCAGGTTGGCAGCGCGCTCTTGCCCAAGGCTTGCATTGCCAAGGGCACCCACTGATCCAAATCTTCCCAGTTGATACTGCCGCCGTTGGCTTCGCCCTGTTGATAGGCTTCAACCAATCCCCGGCAGACCTGCATTGCCGCTTGCTCCTTTTTCAGTTGTTGTACCGAGTAGTCGGGAGCCGGCCATCGCTCGACGGCCACGCATTCCCAAACCATGCTTTCATCACCCGATTCCTGGTAATCGTCGGCCAATAACGGCATGGCCGCGGTATCATCCCAGATCGTGGCCTCATTGAACGCCTGTTCGGCGATCCCTTGGGCGACTTTGGGACTCTCCGCTTCAATACCCACCGAGACACGGTGGACATAATCGATTTCATACGAGACGACAAAGTGTTGTGTCATGAATATTCTCCACGATGATCGACGGTAAGCCTTTCTCCAACGGGACAAAGGGTTCCCGCCAGGATAAGGTGCTATATCTTCGCTGTGCAGCGGGACAATTTCTTTGTGACAAGCCGGGCAGCGATCATTACAAGCGCAATCCCATTCATCCTGCCAATCCAGCAGGCAATCCGGGCAGCGGTAATCATTGAGGTATCGGGCTATCGTGTCATCAGCCATTGCTTGGCTGATATGCATACGGGATTGGGACATGAGTGATCTCCAAAAGAATGTGGCAGAAAACCCATCCGTCAGGATGACTGTGCCGGCCGGATAATTGAAGCGGATAAGGGCAAAAAACAGCCTGCCCAGCCCGCTTGATTTTGCATAAAAAACGTATTATGGTAGCTATCTTTCACGAATTAACGGGAAATAAGCCATGTTTGAGTCGATATTGCGCATTTTTGATTTTCTCAGTCCTAACCGGACGGAGACTCGACATCAGCCGCCTAAACCGATGGCAATTCCGGTCGATGAGCGACTCAACACCGTTCAACAGTGCGAACACATTTTCAAAAAACTCGATGCGGTCGAAGCCGAGGTGTTGAGCCGAATTGACAACCCGGAGCAAGCCTGGCCCTTTTTATGTCGAATCCGGCAACTCAGACGCGAGACCCAGAACGACCTGTTATCGCTGTTGCCGGAAGGCAGTTGGGTCTTTAGCGCTGCCTCCCCTATCCTGGATAGCACGATTCGCGCGGTTAACACGCGAACCGGCGCCATCTTGCAGGTGTTCAATGGCGGGCTGGCTGATTATTAGATGACGTCGTTCCGCCACCCTTCAATGCTTCCCGGAGTTGAAAAACCTGCTGGGCTGTTTTGGATGCATTGTCCTCTGTGACCGCCTGAGCCGGCTGGGTTTTAGCCTTTCGACGTTTTTTGACTTCCGGTTCGGGACTCACGTTCAGCGGTTTGATCTTGTGTAACTCCCGCTCCAGCTTGGCGAGTTCAATTTCCGCCTCATACAACTTGATGGTTTTCTGTTTGGCTTGATATTGAAGCTCCAGACGATCCAGTTCATTGCCCGAGCCGCTGTTGCGCCGTTGTATTTCCCGGCGCACCGTTTCCGACATCGCCTCCCAATCGACCTCTTGGCTGATTCGAGGCAAGACGACCGGCACGGCCTTTCGGGCTGACCATTGCGCCGTGTGCCGCCGGAGGGCGGATAAACCGTTTTTAACGATCGCGAGTAATTGAAAGGCCGTGGCCCAGATTACCCGCAGCGCGAGAATGAACATCGCCACGATGATGATGCCAAAGATAAAGTTCATTGAAGGTCTCCTGTTTGATTGTTAAACACATGACTTCGAATGAACCGTCGCCCGAGGGTAATGATCGCCCGAAGCGGAATTGAGTGAAGTACATCTTGTGGTTGCAAAATGTTGCTTGAACATCGGGCTTAACGCACCCGACCCGCATAGATGAGGCTATGCGCCGCCTGTAGACGGTACGCCGGCCAACGCCGGATTCAGCATTCTCGAACGAATGCATGAAATTTCTGTTTTTCCGATGTTCTCATTCTGGGTAAGAGCATGGGAAAAAGGCACTGGCCAATCGGCTACCCCTAGCCTCAATCCCTTTGCGTCGGCTCAGGGATTGGGCTACGGATAACGGCCTCGTATTTAGGCCGCCGCTAACAGCACCGCTTTCGACAGCGCAAACAATTGCGTTCTGAGTTCCCTCAGTTCGTTGATCGTGATCGCCGCCGGAAACAGATGGCTGACATCAAGGCCTAAGCCCACGCCCACGGTCTCAATCCCGCTGTTACGGCAACGCTGCAAAATCTCCAGCGTGCTCAGGATGTCGTTGGGCTGACCGTCGGTCATCACCAGCAACACCTTGCGCGGTTCCCGGCAACGGAGCAACGCCGCGGCGGCAAACCAGACGGCTTCCGTCATCGGCGTCGTGCCGCCGGCTCGTAACGAGAACGCCGCCGAATGGGCGCGAACGCGTTCGCCGTGTTCCAGCAAACGAAACACCGACGTGTCATCCCTCCCGGGAAAGGCCGTCATGCCCGGATTCACCCCCGCGATGCCCTCGAATGCCAAAGCCAGTGACATGGACGCCTCCAAGGCGATCGATAACCGGTTTGTCACGGACTGATTCTTACCGCCCCATACCGGTTCATTCATGCTATCGGACTTGTCCAGCAGCAGATGGATGGCGGTATTCGGCGAAGGTTTGACGACACGGCGCGCAAATACCTTGGGATCGCCCAGAGCAAGTTGAGGAAGCTTTCGACCGATGACGCGCCGGCCCCGGCCTGCGGGATGACTTCGATCGAGGCTTCGCGATTGCACCCAGCCTTGCAAGGCGGCACGGATTTTCACCGATTCGCATTGTACCTGATTAAGCAGACCCAGGCCTGCCGCCGCATTGCCCAGCGGCTTGAGCCCGGCCGGCATCACCGTCTCAGGCGCATCCCGATCGTCCAGCGCCAAAGCGGACTTGACCACATCAAACACGTCACGGTCGAAATCTGCATCCGAAGCCGATTGCAGCGTTGCCATCAAAGACTGATAGTCCGATCCGTCTGTTTGCCCGGCCAATTCATTGTCAGACAACTGTCTTGGCATGAGATCCATGCCGACCATGTCATCGTTATCGGTGGTTTCATCTGGACCGGAAGATCCCGCTGAAGAATCAGCATCATCCATGTTTGTACCCGAACGATCATGATCATCGTCAGGCTCAGTCTCGCCCTTGCTACCGCTCGCTTCGGTATCGGCATTTCCTAGAGCCGCCTGGTTTTTTTGCTGTTGCTGCGCGTCTTCCTGTACGGAGTTTTCACATTCCTGTTCAATTAGAGTCAAGATGCGATCCGCCAAATGCAGACAATCGGCTTCCGATGTCAGGCTATCCGGGACTTCCGATAGCAGCCCTTTCAGTCGTATCACCGCACCGGTCGGAAAATGGGATTTCAGCACCTGTTCACTGATTTCGACCAAAGAATCCAGGGCCGTCTGACCGAGCACGCGCGCCCTCAGGCTTTTCAGCACATAGCCGTACAACACGTTGGCCGGGTGATCGTCCTGAGTGGCGGCGACAAAGCCGCCGCTCGCGATCATTTTTTCGATCACCGTGCGCAGCGTGAGTCGGGTACCGGGAAAGTCCTTGGCCAGTTCATATTCGATGCGGACATCTTCAATGGCGCCGCACAGCCGCCGTCGCAATACCGACGGCCCATAGACCAGGGTGAAGTCGGAATAGCGAAGATGCGCGGCTTCGTGCGCCAACAATCCCCAGGCATAATCCTGATAATCCGGATCGTTGCCGTTGTAAGCCGGCAATTGAATCAGCTTGCCGTCGGTATAGGCTTGATCGCCGCCCACTTTGACCTGAATGCCGAAGCGGTTACCGATGGCGGCCGCCACAATCGGAAAAGCATGGTGTAAGGTGTTATCTTTCATGGCTTGCTCCTAAAAATGAGGGGCAACCCACCGCCCCCTATGGGACGATGAACTGCCCCCGTTGGGTATCAAATAAATGAACGCTATTCGTTAAAACCAATAATCGGAGTCTGTACCCGTCTCTTCATTATCATCGTCTACCGTCATCACCGTGTTCGGTTCCGCAGTAGACAATTTTGACGTGTCCGGATTGGATGCCTCGATGGTTACGGCTGCCAGAACATTGGGGTTTGACGGCAGGCCAATGCTTTCGGCCATTGGGGTGGGTTCGTTCAAACCCTCCGTTCGGTGATCACCCTGTTCCATATCCCCTGCCCCCTCGTCCTCGAAAATGCCATCGAACAATCCGGAAAACAGCTCGCTGTCCGGACTGGCTTCGTTATTTTCTCGGGATGTGATCGTGCCCCCACCTTCCTCGGTTTCGACCGCGGCAGATGGGTCATCCTGCCCGTAAGCCACGTCGATGTCACTGCCAGACAGTACTAAGGGCGATAAAAGCGGCAACGGTAAAGACTGATCCGCCGTTGCCCGCAAATCAGGGATTTCTGCAAGATCATCCTCCGCTTCCGTTCCGGCATCGTCCATCGCATGACTTTGCTCGGCTAGCAGCCCTTCGCCGTGGCGCCGGGTTTTGTCCGGATCGGCCAACAGCATGGCGGTGGCCAGAATCTCTTGCAGGATACTGCCGGTAATCGCGCCTTTGCCAGGAATCCTGGCCAATAGCGCATCGATAGTGCCGACCACGGGCGCCACCCGGTAATCGAGAAAACCCAAACCATCGAGCTTGTCACGCATGCGGCGGATCGGCCGGAGCGCATTGCGCGTGACCTGATCCTTACCCAATAGCGATTGCTCGATCAAGTGATTGGCCTCTACCGAGATTTCATAAAACATCTGCTCGCTCAAGGAACCGATTTTGGTTTCCAGGCGCGCAATGTCTTCCGCTGGCAACGCTTCCGGCACGCCGACCGTAACAATCAAAAAGTCAAACGACAAACGCGTCGAGACGAACTCCACCGAATCCACCGCTTGCTCGATAATGCCGGCAAATTCCGGATGGCGAACCACCCAGTCCGTCACCGCGGCATCGTAGCCGGCCAAAAACTCCGCTTTGGCATGGGCAAAGTCCTGGGCAATCCGTTCGAGTTCGAGGGTAATGCCGGCGGCCGATTCGCTGGGAATCGCAAAACCGCCCAAAAACCGGGTGCCGACCCGCAAACAGATGCGTTCGGCTTCCTTTTTCAGACGGTTGAACACCGTCAGCCGGTCCGGATCGAGCAAACGCTTGGAACCCAGACTGGCCAAATCCTCGGGCGGCAATTTGCTGCCGTCGGCGAGCACCAGGTCTTCCTTTTTCAGTTTTTTGCGGGCGCCGTAAATGTTGGCTTCGACTTTCACCAACACGACGCGGTCTAAAATGATAGTGGCTGCTTGGGTCATAAAAACCTCCTTGGGGAAAGAGGCGCAGCCGGCCCGGATGGGCAAGCGCGCCCTTTCCGGGTTAAATAAAAATGAACGGGATTAGTCTTCTAAAACCAACGATCGTCTGTGCCGGACAACACCGAGGCCAGATTCAACCGGGGTTTCAGTAAACCTAATATTTCAGCCGTTCCTCTGATTCGGTCGAGATCCGTGCCGAAAAAATCCAACACGTCCTGTTCAGCCTTCAGATTGGTTGAAACCTCGCGGCTGCTTTCGGTGGCTATACCGACCTCAACGCCGGCAAAGCCCTGCTGTTTCAACGTCATCAAAAACAACCAGGGAAGGACGCCATGATCGGGTCTGATCTGGCCGCTTTGCGAAAACGGCTCGGTGCCCAGTGCCAGATCGCTCAATCGCTGCCAGCCTTCCCGGATGGGATGGGGCATCGCGGCATAGTCCGGCAAGGACAGAATCACATCGATCAGACACCTGATTGCGCTGGCCAAGGCCAGGCAGACTTCCTGCTTGGCTCGGCAATCGATATGCCAATACAAGGCTCCGCCCGAAGAAGCTGGCGGATCGGGCTTGGCTGGCTCAGGAAAAAGCACGTGTCCTTCGCCGTCGATATCCACCTCGGCGACGAACACATAGCCTTTGGCCTGTTTTTGCTTTTCGATATCGAATAGCCTCACACCACGTCGGGTACTCACCCCAGGCAGGCGCGTTGCGGTTCTGCCCCAGCGAGTCGTGATCGTACCGTCCGCATTCGCTCTGACCGCCCAGTCTTTCGAGCGGCCATCGCTGTGACGATAACGGTATAAACGCCACGCTGCCATGACTACACCTGCCAGTCATCGCCGAACACGTCCTTGGCGATGCGATGAATCGCTTCGCGTTCCGACGGTTCTGCCCTGAAGGTCAAGGCTCTGTCCAGGGAATAGGCCAAGGCATTGGGAGCGCTTTTAAAGGTCGCCACCAGAGTCGCCCACCGCACGAGACCGCGGGTCGACAGCGTGACCGATAACATCCCTGCGCCATCCTGACCGCCCATGAAGACCTTGCGGATCTGATTGGCGACTTTGATCATGCTTTCGCGCAGCGTTTCCGGCATGCTCGGCACGATGTCAGCCAAGAGTTTCATTTCGTCTTCAGGCTCGGGATACCCCACTTCCATCAAACGAAACCGGTCCAGAAAGGCCAGGTTCTGTCTCAATACGCCCTGATACAAACCCGACTGATCGCCTGCACCCTGGCTATTGCCGGTAGCGACCAGCCGAAATTTGGGATGCGGTAGGATCACGTCCCCGGTCTGCGGAATCGTCAACGGCTTGCCTTCAACGACTTCGTTCAAACCGATCAATTCGGCCGGATCGACCGCATCGATTTCATTGATCAACAAGATGTGCCCGAGTCGAACCGCCCGCGTCAACGGACCGTCGATCCATTTCATGGCGCCGCCATCGACCAGCATGTACTGGCCGAGCAAATCGTTCAGTTCCAGGCGGCCATGTCCGGTGACGGAATGGACGCCCCAATGCAGCCGGGCGGCCACCTGCTCCAAGAGCGAGGTTTTACCGGAACCGGTGGGACCGGTCAGATACAAACCGTCGCCATTGGCCGAGCCCAGAAACGCCAGGACATCGCGCAGATGATCCTTGCGAAACACATAGGATTTTTTGATCGGCACATACGGATTTTGCGCCGGGCTAAAACCTTCCACTTTCATCGAAGCGGGCGCGGTAATGCCGAAGGTGTCGGCAATGGAATATTGTTGCATCATGGTGAACTCCTTAGCTTTGGGTTGAAACCCGAATCCGGAGACACACCCTATCCCTGAAGGGTGCTGTGTCCCCTTCGGGTGAGTCGATTCCCTGGCAATCCAGGGGGATGAATGATGTGTAAAGGTAAAGCAATCGAAATCAGTGGGCCAAGGACAAGCGCATGACGTTCACCAGTTCGGCGCGGGCGACAATCTCTTCGTCCATAAAGCGCAAGACTCGGCGAATGTCGGCTTTCAAGTCGCGGTCGCGGCTTTCACCCAACAGTTGCTGCACAAACCGCTGTTTGGTCCTGATCTCTTCCAGACTGGCCGTTTCCAGCCAGGCATACAAGGTTTTCCAAAAGTCTTTGTTCATGAGGGACCTCCTCTAATTAAAATAAGGGGCCACCATGACCCGGCGGGGCGATGAACCCCGACGGGACGACAACATCAGGCTTGACGCACCTGACCCAGGAAAGGGGTGACCTTTCCTGCCGCTCAACAGCGGAACGCCGGCAAGCGCCGGATTCGGGGTTCCTCGAAAGGAACGCCTGAATGTTCTGGCTTTTCCTCTACTCTTGCGCGCAAGGACAGAGGAAAAACCGGAAAAATTGGCCGATCAGAGACTGCATCCTTGGCAATGCAGGGGCTCACAAAAGGATCAGGACGCCCCGCAGGCCTGAAAGGCCATGCAGGGGTCCTGTTCCATCGAAGACAACCTTCAGAACCAGTAATCGACACCGGCCAGGTCTTTCAATGCCTCCGCATCGAAAGGCACTTCCGCGCGCTTGCCGTCGTCATCGCGGCAGGTGACTCGAACCCGCTCGGCCGGTTTTTTCCGGTAGGGTTCCAGCGCCGATTCCGGCAGCTCCGGCAGCATGGCGTTCAGCACGGCCTTGTAATCAATGCTCCCCTGTACCTGAAAGCGGCTGATCCGCAATCCGGAGTGCTCGGCCGCCAGGAAGGGTCCCATCAAACCGACCAACGTGTGTTCGATCGTGGCTTGCTGTAATTCCATCGCTTTGAGCTGGGCTTTGATGTCGTCGATCTTCTCCGCATTCTGGCGATAGTCAGCGGCCAACCGTTGCCACTGCTGTTCGTCATCCCCTTGGGGCAGATAAAGATCGCGTTCCGGATCTTTTTTCGGCTCCCGTCCGGTTTTGACGGCCGACCAGAAATCCATGGCCGTTTCGATCAGTTGCGTGAGAAAGGCTTCGTCACGCTCGATCACGAACTCCACGTCTTGCCCCTGGTGATAAAAAAACAAATACCCGCGTACGGCTTCGGCGACCAGGAGCTGTTGTTGCACCTGGCACCAATACAATTGATAGGCTGCCGATTGCTCGCGGTTTAACAGCACATCCAGAAAAGTGCTTTCATGCGGACATTTCACTTCCACGGGCTCATGGCTTTCGGACAAGCCATCAAACGATGCCCGCATCAGAGGATAGCGCTCCGATTCACCGCAGAGCGGCAATAACAGCACCTCGTGGGTATCCTCAAAACGTTGCAGCGCTTGATGCTCGCATTCGAGGCCTAGGCGAATCAATGGATTATTTTCCAGCGACTGTTCCAACACGAGTCCTTTCTTCTCCGCCCATAGCCGCCAGGGCGTCTTGTGCGGCGAGCGATTCATGATGATCGCCGCCTCACTGGCGCTGATGCCTTGCGACCGCCACAGCCGCCATTCGGGCGATCGCTGCGAAACATTGATGACTTTCATCACTCCACCCCATGCAACTGGATGTAGCACCCCCAACGCAGCGTCGATTGACCGAGCTTGACGAGTTGCGCATCACAACGGCGGGTCCAGTGATAGTCATCAAAAATCAACAGAATGGAGTCAGCTGTCGTCACACAGTGACCGCCATAGCTTTCGACCAGGCTGTGAAGCTGGGTTTTCGATAGCGCGGCTGTATTATTGACTACCCCTTCCGGTTTCCAGGCCCGTTCCAAAAAACTGCGGCCATGGCGACGGATCACCGTGGGCGAGTCGTAGCGATGCCAGTCCGTATGGCAGGGTATTCGATTGAATGATTGATCGATGGCTTTCATGACATCTCCTTTTAATGCAGGACGTCATGCCATTCACCCCATGGGCGAAACATGACGCCCTGGAAGGGTGGATAACGACCGGCTGAGCAGCCGGCGTGAAAGGAAAGGCTTTATCTCAACTAGCGCAACACGCCCAAGGTCTCTCGGGCCTTATGCAAGGCTTCCGATGCGACAGTGGAAACGGGCAGCATCGAAGCCTCATCGATGGCCTGATTTTCAGGATCGAAGGCGTTCGATCCCGCTTTCGCCGCCTGCGACGCTTTGTCCAGTTCGGTAATGGCATAGGTCAATTCCAGCCCGGCGAACTTGTTGTTGGCGTAGTCGTAGGCGGCTTTCCAGGCACCGGCCATGGCCGTGCGCCTGACCAGTTCCGCGACCGCCTTTTGGACCTTGGGACTGATCATCGACAGATCGATCACACGGGGACCGATGTCGGGATCAGTCCCGTCATCGACCGTATCGAGTCGGCTGGCACTGCCGTTTATCACGGCGCCGTCATTCAGGTCGTCAAGGCTTTTGCCGTCCATCTCCTCGGCGGCATAACCGCATTCCTCCGGAAAGGCGGCGCGCAGCGAGGCGGCTTTACCGCATTTCCCTAACTGGCCCTTGGGCCGTTTAATCCACATGGCCGTCGGCAGCTGGGAGTTTTTACCGCCCGCGGTGCTGTAGGCCTCCATCCAGTACACTTCTTCGGTAAAGGCGCAGCGGCGGCCGCCGACCAGACGGTAAACCGTCACCGCCACCCACTCGGGAAAGGTCACAGTGACCGTGCTTTCCTGCCAGGTATCGGTGTCGTCTTTGAATCTGCCGGTAAAGGTGTGAGTGACATCGGGTCCCCAGACCGGCCGATCCATGCCCGCCCAAAGCCCGGTTCGGGTTGCCGTGGTCTGTATTTCCATAATCGAGGGCCAGACAGTTTCCACATTGCGTCCCAGGGCGGTGCTCCACATCGGCACGATATGCACGGGTTTTTTGAAAATATCGAGCTTGCGGGCTCTGCAATAATCCAGCGCCATCATGATGGCTTCCGGGGTTTTGGCCGTGGGAAAAGTCACTTCGGTGAGAACTTTCCAGGATTGCTCCGAGAGACCATAAACCTGATGCGCGTCGACCGGCATCGGCAGGTTCCGGGTTTTTGGCTGTGTGTTTTTGGATGGATAGCTCATTGCGTTTCTCCTTGATAAAGTGAGGACGCAATGCCCCAGTCGGGGAATGGCATCCCCATGGGGTTAAAAAATACCGAGACAGCCAGCGCTGCAACGGCAGGATTATTGAATACTCGAGTTGAACAACCTTATTGTCTGTGAGTTGATGCCGCCCTCAAAGCGAGGGCCTCACCTGTCTCATCAACGTCGAGCTGATGAGTGTGAACGGTGTTGCCGAGGCTTGGCGAAATTCTGCTTATCGCTGTTCCCGACAGCAGTCTCGTGACCGTTTGCCCGATCCAGAACTTGCAGATCGTTGGCGACTACTTCGGTGGTCGTGCGTTTCTCGCCGTCTTTCTCCCATTGCTGGGTTCGCAGACTGCCTTCGACGTAGATCTTGCTGCCTTTCCTCAACAGCTCACCGGCGATTTCAGCCAGGCGGCGATAAAACACCACCTGGTGCCATTCGGTGCGCTCCTGCGGAGTGCCGTGTTGATCTTTCCAGACTTCGCCCGTTGCCAGCCGAATCACCGTAACCCTGTCGCCATTAGTTAAAAACCGGATATCGGGATTGGCGCCCAAGTTGCCGACCAGGATGACTTTGTTAACACCGCGACTTGCCATACTGCTAACCTCCTCCGCCCGTGCCCGGATCAAGACTTGAATTAAAACTCACCTGCACGGCTGTGAGCTTTATGCTCTGGAGGCGAATCACCCCGACCGGGGAATTGGCTTTCCCAGAACAGGATTAACAAATGCACAACGCATTCACATCATCGGGCTTAACGCACCCGACCCGTCGATGAATATCATCCACGCCGCCTGAAGGCGGAACGCCGACGCAAAGCCGGTCCACAGCGTCTCGTAAGACGGCAGGAAATGTTATGTTTCCATTTGATCAGCAAAGAAGCACCCATGGAAAAAGCCAGGCTGATTTTCAAAACGAAATTCAGCGCCATTGCCGAACATTGAAGCGGATAACTCCTCATCACTGGCAGCAATAGATCGTTAGATCGGCCATTTTTTGCAGGGGTGGTCAGCACAAAGCAACTTACTATCGGGCGTGATGCGGCATTTATTCAGAGGAAAAGATATGGCAGACACGACAGCGCCAGAGAAGACCGTTCGTCCGGCCATCAGTCGTCCGGTTTTCGAACGCACCATCAAAATCCAAAGCGAGCAAGCGATCCGGGTGATTCGCCGGAGCTATGGCCGCTTGATTCGCTCGCTGTATGCGATCGATGTCACCTTGCGAATCGTCGGCGCGGAACAGGCGATCGATGATATCGAGGAGATCGTGAGTCAAATGATCGGCGATTGTGCGCTGCAACTGCAGCAGGAAAAAGCCCGGCTCGATAAACTCTGCGCCGATAACGGCATTGCCGAAGCGCCACGCTATACCCACCCGACGGATTTCAAAGCCCGCATCACCTCACCGCAAATCGCTCAGTTTGTGGAGCTGATCCGCCTGCTGGACCAGCTGATGATCGCCATGGATACGCTATGGCTTTGCCAGATATTGACCAGCAAGCAATGTTCAACCGCTAGGTATCAATGGCAACAACGGTTACATCGCTTAGCCCGGCGCATCGTCTCGATCGAACAGCGGGCACATCAGGCGGCTTATGCACAAGGGAAAGGTGAGGAAGTGCGTATGGCCCGAGAAGAATCGGGGTTAATGGCGGAGCCGGAGGCAATCACAGAAAACGACAATGAAAGTGAATCCGACGAAAAGGATGGTGAAAATTGAGAAGTCTCCACCCCTCATATTAAAGCCGGTATAGATGCCTTCATGCTGGGGTCGTAATAAATGCACCGCAAAGATCTTTGTTAAGGAAAATAAGGGCAAAAAACTTAGCAACTGGCAACCGTTTCCTATTCAAGTAAGAGATTGAATCGTGGCGACGCCCCGTGTCTGGGATTTTTACTCTCGATAACCGATTTTATCAAGAGTAAACTGGCCCGATGAACGACCCGCAAAATGCCCTCGAAAAGACCCCATCGCCCACCCGGTTATTGACCGCCGCCGATTTTTTGCGCCTGTCTGAAGTGCCGCCCGAAGTCGAATGGTTCACGAACCTGACCAATAAAGCAACCCGGCGTGCCTACGAAAACGCGATCCGGGATTTCATGAGCTTCACCGGGATCCAGCAGCCAGACGAATTCCGGACCGTGACCCGGGCACATGTGATCGCCTGGCGGGACGATTTAGGTAACCGGCTGCTGAACGGCACGACGATTCGGCACCGATTGTCCGCGTTGTCGTCACTGTTCGATTACCTCTGTGAAAAAAACGCGGTGACCCATAATCCGGTCAAGGGCGTCAAACGGCCGAAGCACGACAGCCTGGAAGGCCGGACCCCGGCGCTGGGCGACCATCAGGCCCGGAAATTGCTCGACGCGCCGGATGGGGATTCACTCCGGACGCTTCGAGACAAGGCGATTCTGGCCACCCTGCTCTATCACGCGCTGCGCCGCGAGGAGCTCTGTAAACTGACCGTGAAGGACTTCACCCACCAACGGCGCGGCGTGCCGCATTTAAAAGTCTCTGGCAAAGGCGGCAAGACCCGCTATGTGCCGTTGCATCCGGCCGCCGGCGGCTTAATTCATGATTATCTGGAACGGGCCGGGCATGGGAGCGACGAGGCCGGGTCGCTGTTCCGGCCGGTCAGTCATAACGCCCGAGGATCCGGGAAAGGCATCACGCCGGACGGCGTCTATAAGTTGGTGCGGGCGTATTCCGGCAGGCTCGGGTTCGAAATCGGCGCGCATTCGTTACGTGCGACCGCGGCGACCAATGCGCTCGATCACCAGGCCGATATCGCGAAGGTGCAGGAATGGCTTGGCCATGCGAATATTGCGACGACGCGGATTTACGACCACCGCCAGACCCGCCCGGAAGACAGCCCGACGTTCAAGGTGAGCTATTGAGGCTAATAAGATGTTTAAGCCTCTGTAGTTGGCCTTTCTTGCTGTCGCCATCGGCGAATAACCTCTGTAACGTAATTGCCATCGGATGATTCTTCTTTCCATAGGGAGGCAAATAGCACATCGGCACTGTGTGGGCGTTGATCTTCGGGTAGGTCACTAAACTTTACTCGAACGGGAACTGTTGTTCCTTCCCCAACAATTAGTGCTTCTTGAGCTCTTAGTGTCGGAAGAACATCAATGAGACTACGAACGCCATCGGGTAATGCCCTTTTTACAAAGTGTTGATCTTGCTCATTACTCATCCTTAATGCGATAAGTGTGTTGCATTGAGAAAGGATAGTTTCGGCCAATTCCGATGGTCTCTGTGAAACAAGACCGAGAGAAACGCCGTATTTTCTACCTTCCTTCGCAATTCGTGACAAAGCCTGTTTTGTTGGTTGGAAAGCTGCTTCATCGCTGCGAGGTGCATATCTATGTGCTTCCTCACACACAAGTAATATAGGGACTTTGACTGGTCTTGGACTCCAAATGGCAAAATCGAAAATAATGCGACAAAGTACAGAGACAACGACATCAACTACATCGGACGGAACGCCTGACAGGTCAATAATCGATAATGGTTTATCTGAAACGGGAATTCTAAGATAGTTACCGATAATATCGGCAAGCCCATCAGAGATATCGCTGTCAGGTCTTATTAAGAAGGAAAACCTTTTGTCAGTTTGGAGAGCCTCTATTTTTCCAATTATTTTGTCATACGGTGCTGCGGCCGTCGCAGCGGTTGGTCTTTTGCTTCTTACATCATCTAAAAGTTCGCTGAGTTTGTAAGGGACAGGTGTGTCAACAGTAATACTCTCTTTATCGAGCCCCGATATTACAAATTTACGACGTGCCGCGAGAATTGCTTCTTTGAGAATATTTGTTTGACTAGTGGCGGCATGTTCTGTTTTTCCTACGAAAAGCTCGATACTCTCTTCGAAATTTAATAACCAGTGTGGTAAATTTAACGTCGTTGGATCGATCATTTCCGCATTACTGCTAAAAGCGCGCCCATATTCATTATGAGGGTCGAGAAGAATAATATGTCCCTGTGGAGCAATATTGAGGATTGCCTTTAGCAGTACCGTCACAGAGCAAGATTTACCAGCTCCAGTTGTTCCCAAGACCGCAAAATGTTTTCCGAGCAATTCGTCTGTAAGAAGATGCACGGGGAGCGCCGAAGCTTGAGAAAGAGAGCCGATACAAATTGATGGCTTGTCTGGTCTGTGGTATATACGACTGAGTTCACCGACTGTGGCTACAAAGATTCCTTGGCTTGGTAGTGGATAGGTGACTACACCGCGTTGAAAAAAATAGAGGGTGTAAATAATTCCGTGTAACCGCTTATTTTCAACGTAGTAAACTTCTCTCAAGGAGAACCGAAAATGAGCGATATTATTAAAGACCCCACAATGATTGCCGCTTTGCAAGATTTGGCCCGTGGCGTTAAGTCAGAGCGTGATTTAGCGGCACTGACTCAGGATTTACTGAAAATCACGGTAGAAGCCTCGCTGAATGCCGAAATGGATGCCCATTTAGGGTATGCCAAGCATTCTCCCGAAGGCTATGGTTCCGGCAATAGTCGCAACGGTTATGGCACGAAGAAGCTGAAAAGTGGACACGGGGTCATTGAGATTGACACACCCCGCGATCGTAATGGCAGCTTCGAGCCGCAGCTGGTCACCAAGAATCAAACCCGCTTGAGTCATTTTGACGATAAGATTCTGACCTTGTATGCCAAGGGCATGAGCACGCGAGATATAGTCGAAACCTTCCGCGAACTCTATGGCGCCGAACTCTCGCCCACCCTGGTGTCCCATGTCACGGAAGCGGTACTAGGCAAAGTGATCGAGTGGCAATCCCGACCCTTGGATGCGCTCTATCCTATCCTCTACCTGGACTGCATTGTCGTCAAAATTCGGCAGGACAAGCGGGTCATCAACAAAGCCGTTTACCTGGCGCTGGGCGTCACCCTGGAGGGCAGAAAGGAATTGTTAGGCCTGTGGCTGTCCGAAAATGAAGGCGCCAAATTCTGGCTGTCGGTCCTGACCGAACTGAAAAACCGCGGCGTCAAGGATGTGCTCATTGCCTGTGTCGATGGCTTAACCGGTTTTCCGGAAGCGATCGCCGCCGCTTTCCCAAGCACACAAGTCCAACTCTGTATCGTGCACATGGTGCGCAATTCCTTGCGATTCGTATCCTGGAAAGACCGCAAAACCGTCGCCGCCGGGCTCCGGAAAATCTACCAGTCCGTCACCGTGACTGAAGCAGAACAGGAATTGGAAGCCTTTGCCGCGCAATGGGACGGCCAATACCCCTCCATCAGCCGCTCCTGGCGCAACCACTGGGCCAACTTGATCGCCTTCTTCGATTACCCTGACGAGATCCGGAAAATCATTTACACCACCAATGCCATTGAATCGATCAATAGCGTTATTAGAAAAGCCATCAATCAACGGAAACTGTTCCCCAATGACGATTCGGCTATGAAAGTCATTTATTTGGCAATCGAGAATGCCTCTAAAAAATGGTCCATGCCATTGCGCGATTGGAAGCCGGCTATTAATCAGTTTATGATTATGTTTCCAGACCGAATGCCAAGTAAATTTAACCGCGGTTTACACGGATTGTTTTACACTCTCGCCTATCGGGCTATTCTCGACAAGGCGCTTTTGGCCATTCAGCAATATCCCCAAATTGGCCATGTCCGGCCCGAACTTTCGGTCGCGCACCGCCTCTTTCCTGCTGGTCGCCACATCATCATTTATCGAGTCAGAGATAACGCCGTATATGTTTCCCGTATTCTCCATGAGCGTATGGATATAACGAGACATCTCTAAAACCTGCATCCTACCCAAGCTTACTCATAGGCTCACGACTGCCTTAAATAGATTTTATGGCTATCTATGGGATTATGATAGGGTCTGAGCTGTGGGCGACAGGCATCTTTCTAGCCAAGCTTTCCAAGCTACATTTAATGCTAGATTAGTGCATTGATCTGCTGCATTTTTCATTTCATCAGCCCAATCTCTCCTGCGTGCAACATCTGCTGCAACAATTCGTAACAAATTGCGCCAACTTATAGGTAAATCAGTTTCGTCAAGTAGTGTTGTGAAACGCGCTGGTGACAGCGAATCATTGCGTAACTCGTCCATGGCATTTCCCATGAGAAGTAAAACATGATCGAACTCATCTTTTGGCAGCGCCAAAGAATCGGTATTGGGTGCATACGGCGCTTTTTCAGTGATTTGAAGTTTCTCTAAGTCATGTACGTACACATGTAGGCTATCGGTAATTAGTACAAATGAACCAACATCAAGACCGAGCCAACCAGCCATTATTTCTTGCAGCGAGGTAAATTGAATGAAATTATGTGGAGTACCCAAAAATAGATCGTTACTTCGCATAATTTGCATCCATTCTAATTTTCCTGCTCTAACTTTGGGCATGGCTATAACATTGCATGGAATATCTGCGGCTCGCGCTTGCCCCTCCTTATTAGGCATATCTTTCTGACCATCCCAAATTTGTAATACAACCTGTCGACTGCTAGGATTGTTTGTTAATATCCGATATGCTCTATCGATCTGATCAAACCCTAAACCAACTCGTAATCTGCGGCCGTAAGCACCGTAATAAGTTTCATCTGCCCCTGAAAATCTTGGTAATACCGGGTTCCAGTAATTTAGGAATGCAGCATCGTTACGGCCCTGTAGTATCCAAATCAATTCAGCTATAGCGAAAGCCGGATTTATTGCTGGTTTCCTAGATAACACCCAGCGCTGTCGAGGATTCCGCAAACAAAGGCTACAGTGAAGGTACTCTTTTACTGAACCCAATCGGCTTTCTTCGAGTTGGTTTTCATCCTCGAAAACAAGAGATTCCGCAGCATAGCGCCAAACCTCATCTGCAGTTTCACCTTTAAATTGCTTAATCATGGTCTTATCACTCGTCCGGCAATATGAGAAAATTATCCAACCTATCCTTTCAGTTGAGAGCCACACCTTATCAGCATGAGGTTCAGTTACTGCTCGTAAAATATTTGCATGATGGCCTCCAAAAAGAAAGGTGCAGTTAATCGTGAAGCTCACGAATTAAACATTGCTAATAGCTATAACGCTTGCAACAGCAACAGTATTGGTGTGGCTCACGCTAACAAACCATCCAGAGATTGAGCGTTCTTGCTCAAGAATGGCCAATTGCCGTTTTAGTGCTACTGTAGGTGCGCCGGATGAGAGGGTAATAACTTCCACATCGGTGTAAGAAATGCCGTTGCCCCAACCTACGCCCAAGGCTTTCATTACAGCTTCTTTTACTGCGAACCGGCCAGCAAGTCTTTGTACTTGAGTCACTCCACCACCAGAGGCGAGAAGCTCCTCATCAGAAAAGTATCTGTCAAGAAAATTCCTTGCCGGTTCCTTCATGAGAAGTGAAAAGTGATCGATATCAACTAAATCCAACCCATGCCCGACAACTACGCCCCGGTCTCTCATACATATCGTTCCAAACACATATTCCAATCTGAGCGAATCTTAGTTTTCGTCCAAAGTCATTTGAAAAATCGGTATATCTTTCTGTAATTTTTTGTCTTCGCTTGAAGATTTGGAAACGGAAAGAGAACTTGCCCTTATTTTTTCATTGATTCCCCACTTAGGGGGATACCAGGGTGCTTCGAGACTTCCCTTTGGTGTAAATTTTTGTTTAATTCGGGTGCGACCAGAGACGCCAGAAACTTCAGGAAAGGCGACACGAGCGTATTTACTAATCTCACAGAACAAATTTTGGCAATCTATCAGTTGAAGCCTACGTCCCCACAATGATTTAAAATCAATTCCAAGTCGCTCAAATTCAGCTTCTTGATTATCAGCCATTAGTCGAATCAGCTCGGCGTCATTCAGGCCAGCGCTATCTGAGAAACACTTCTTAATGCCATCACGTGCGCCAGGACCTGGAACAACAAATTCCATCTCTGAAAAGTCGGTTATTTCACTATAGTTAATATCAGTAACAAACTGGTATGCCAAAAAGTCACCAATTGTTGGATAGCTTAGCAGTAACTCGAAGGCATTTTGCATCCTACGTATTTTTCCGAGTTTTCCTGCAAGATTATCAGACATCATCTTTTCTAGTAATTTTAGATGATTCTGATGCTTTGCAGGGTAGCCAAAGGTTGAGCCTCCGGGTGGCATAATATAAGCAGCGGAGTAGACACGACCACCAGCTCCCATTGCTTGGGTCAGTACATGATCATAATGTTCGAATTTATAATCTCTATAGGTAATTTCGCCAAAAACATGCTCAAGTAATTCCCATGTTTCAATTTTATTAAATAGCTTGAAGAGCAAGGTGCGAAATAACACTTCTGGCTCCGAAGAAGGCAGATCGTCTCGATAGATTACCTTGCGAATTAGGTACTGACTAACCCTATCAGACGCTCGATATGCATTCGTAAACTTGTGCGCCAAAATCACTGGATCCGTCGTCCATGGGTCCGGCTCATTGGCCAAGCGACGAAAATAAATATTTTGTCTTTCGGCAGCAAATTTCCAGTAACTGTCATAAACCGCGGTAAGCTTTAATGGTGACAGATGTGATGACACCTCCTCTAGCTCCTGGCAAATTTCGCTCTTTCTGTTTTCATCGAAAATGAGCGAACCATTTGATCTCCGTTTCACGTGGCTATCCCAACAACTAATCTATTTGACGGTATCTCTGTATCAGCTCTTGGCAGTGGACTAACACAAGCGCGAGCAGCAGTAAGAAGAGGTCTTAACTCTTGATCCGTTTTTCCAATACGTTCAAATTTGGCAACCCCGATCACGACGTTCATTCGGTACAATTTTGTCCCCATCTCATGCGCCATAAAAGCGCCAAGTTGTGCGATTCCCAGATAATTTCCATAAGCTTTTACAAATAGCTGTTGAGTCGCATAAAAAGCATTTATAACGAGACCTTCATCTGTTGGTTCAAAGCTAACCTGCTGTAAACAGGGGAACTGCAATTGCGCAACGGCAACATGATCACGCCCTGGATCAAATACACAAGCTTGATACATTGAGCGCCGAACTCCTCCTCTACTATTGAACTGTGACAGAATCCATTCAAGCTGATTGCCATCACAAGGTCCTCGGCCATAACTTATTAGCCGCTCAAAATATAGGCCCAATCTGTTGTTTCGATTCATTGCTTGATAACGTGGAAAAGCATCACGATACAATTCAAATAATCGATTACGGTCCCCTTGTGCAAGTTTCCATAGACGCTGGGGGAAGATGGTATACGCAACGGTTTCTACGTTTTGCATCCTTTTTGCAATTAATAATTCATCAAGAGTTCGGCGAACAGCAGAATCTTCTGCAGGGGTACCATTATCATCAAAGCCCGTTACGCTCAGTATCAGCGGTGAAACTTCCTTGCCTGCATGATCAATTACATGAAGTATGGCTTTAGACCACGCTTTTGATAAATTTGGCTCATCTACAAGCAGTGGACAACCATTGTAGTAATTCTTAGTCATCAATTGTTTCCTCCAGATGGCGGTAAGCGGCAAGTCCTACATATTGTCGTCTTGCGACCCGAACATAGGTTGCCCAATTTGTACCCGGAATTACGACGCGGGTTATCCCTGTTCGCACTGTGCTAAATAATTTGCCTACAGCAAGTTCTCGCAGTGGCATAAGAATACTGGTGTCGACAACTACATTAGCCGGAAGTAGCAACAAAGCTCCTTCTTCCGTATCAAGAGTACGCGAATTCCAATGTTGATCCGCAACAATTAATGGAGCTTGAATATTTTCCCCCAATATCTCTGTCCTGATCATTTTGGGAGTAATTTGACCCAAAGCCGCACGTTTGATAGGGGTAATCAAATTTAAGCTAAAAGCTAGATGATTCACTAACGTCGACTGTCCCACACCGAAATTGCATGCAATCGCATACATATCTAGTGCCGATGCATTATTTGGGTTCAGACCACGCCGAGAAAACGCCTCCCTCAATCCTAATGTTGGCATTAGCATAAAGGCCGCAAAAGCATCCGCTAGTACTTCGTTTGGAGGGCGATTTGAATTTTGAGTTTGATCATCTCTAAGCTCGTCAATGGTTGATCCGTGTCCAAATATGTGATGACCAAGCTCATGAGCACATGTAAAATTTCGTCTTGCTAATGGCCTAAGCGCAGAAATATGAATTCGAGGCTTCGGGCAGCGGTCATACATACCCTCCATATTAATATTATTAAAGCGAACTGTGACTCCAAATTTTTCACATAAACCATAAATACAGATTGGGCTTTTTAGATCGGTTCCTGCATCAAGACGAGCTGAAATTGAAGCTTGCATGCCCTTCATGACCAACTCTTTATGCTCTGCGTCCCTGGAGAAATATGATCGACTAACATTCATTTAGAATCTCTCCCATCATTTGTATCTGCGCTTCTCATGGATGCTAAAAGCCTCATTAAGCGGTCAAGGTCTTCTGGTTTAAGTTTGCTCAGCTCACGAGCCGCAAGCTGTAGCCTAGGATCATCGGTCTCGAGTTTTTCTGCCGTTTCAGCTAATAACCAAGATACCGTGACATCGTATATTTCAGCAAATTTCGTAAGTTCTTCCGCCGCTACACGCCGATTTCCAGCTTCAATTTCTGAGATTGTCGGCCGATGCATTCCCATGATTTTTGCTACCTGCCCTTGAGACAGTCCGGCCATATTTCTGGCTTCACGTAGCCGTGAACCTACTTGTGTACGCTTATCTTCTTCTGGTTCATTCATTTTTCAGCCTACATTCACAGAAACAGGTGTTTGGGCTTCTACTAATTGGATAATTAGCGCCACGGTCTCATCAATTGTCAGCGCATCACAGCTTTTTTCTCGGCAAAAGATGTTGACATCATTGGCGATAGTAATTTCAAGCTTTTGGGCAATCATGCCAATCGCCACCGGCCATATTTTGCTATCGAATTTTGGCAATGCTTCAAGAGGCTTTGTAATTCCAGTAATTTCTGGACACTCTTCTCCACTTAAAGTCTGAATTTCCTGTAACACTTCAACCAACGTGGTATGAACAATATTTGGATCCATGATCGTTCTCCGGTTAGGATTCTTACGTTATGTAATATTATCTTACCATGGGTAATTTAAATTGCAACTTTGATAATGTCGCATATACAGAGTAAGCTGACATGGACGCTCTTTGCCGCGACAATCATACCCTTAAACTCCTTCCTTCCTGCGGGGCAAGCACTATAATCGTGCAACTTCGATTGCCAAGCCGGACATGCCCTATCCTACCTCCACTCCTCCTCAAAACCGGGACCCGCTGGAACGCCTGTCCGGCTCGATCGAGCGCGTCACCTTCCACAGCGAGGCGACCGGCTTCTGCGTGCTGCGTGTCAAGGTCAAAGGCCATCGCGATCTGGTGACCGTCATCGGCTCTGCGGCCAGCGTCACCGCCGGCGAATTCATCGACTGCCTGGGTTTCTGGAATAACGACCGGCAGCACGGCCTGCAATTCAAAGCTAACGAGCTAAAGATCGTCCCTCCAACCACGCTGGAAGGGATCGAGAAATATCTCGGCTCCGGGATGGTGAAGGGCATCGGGCCGCATTTCGCGAAGAAGCTGGTGAAGGCCTTCGGCGTCGATGTCTTCGACGTGATCGAGCAGACGCCGGAGCGCTTGCAGGAACTAGACGGCATCGGCCCGAAGCGGCGGCAGAAAGTCACCTCCGCCTGGGCCGAGCAAAAGTCGATCCGCGAGATCATGGTGTTTTTGCAGTTGCACGGCATCGGCACCTCGCGCTCGGTCCGGATCTACAAGACCTACGGGGACGAGGCGATCGACAAGGTACGGGAGAATCCCTACCGCTTGGCGTTGGACATCCACGGCATCGGCTTCAAGACCGCCGACGTTTTGGCGCAAAAGCTGGGGATCGGCACGCAGTCGCTGATCCGCGCTCAGGCCGGCGTCCGACATGTATTGCAGGAATGGTCCGGCGACGGGCATTGCGCGGCGTTCCGGGACAAGCTAGTCGAGATGGCCGTGCAACTCTTGGATATCCCGGAAAATGTGATCGCGGAGGCGATCGCTGGAGAGAGGTGGCGCCGAAAAACTGAACAGCCGGTTAAGTGGAACGCCTGCTACTTTTGAATGTCCAGAAGGACGTTAAAACGGAGCAAAAGATGTCACTTAAAACGAGAAGAAAACACTCACCGGATTTCAAAGCCAAAGTTGCCATGGCGGCACTGGCGGGTGATAAAACCCTGGCGCAATTGGCTCAGGAATTCGAAGTTCACCCGAATCAGATTACCGACTGGAAACGACAACTGACGGAGCGGGCGTCCGAGGTCTTTGGCAAATCCCCTGAATCGGCGTCGCCGGCTGTCGATCTGCAGGCGCTACATGCGAAGATCGGCCAGTTGACGTTGGAGAATGATTTTTTAGAAGGCGCGCTCACCAAGGCGGGATTGCTGAGCGCAAAGCGATGATAGACCGTGATTCAAAACTGCCGATCAGCCGTCAGGCCGACTTGCTCAAGATCAGCCGGGGCAGTGTCTATTATTTGCCCAAACCCGTCTCTGCGCGTGACCTGGACATCATGCTGCGACTGGATGAACTGCATTTGAAACACCCGTTCATGGGGGCGAGAATGTTGCGCGATCAATTGCACGAGCAAGGCATCGCGGTGGGTCGCAAGCGTGTCAAAACCCTCATGCAGCGGATGGGGGTCGAGGCGCTGTATTGCAAACCCAACACCAGCGAAAAGCAGCCGGGGCATCAGATTTATCCTTACTTGCTGCGCGGCATGGCGATCCATCGTGCCAATCAGGTTTGGGCTCTGGATACGACCTATATTCGTCTCGCCAAAGGCTTTGCTTACCTGACCGCCGTGGTGGATTGGGCCAGTCGCAAAGTCTTGGCGGCCAAGCTGGCGATTACCCTGGAAGCCTGTCATGCTGTGGATGTGCTTCAGGACGCGTTCAGGCGCTACGGCACACCCGAGATCGTCAACACGGACCAGGGGAGTCAATTTACCGCCCAGGTATTTGTCGATGCCGTGAAAAACCAGGGCTGCCAGTTGAGCATGGACGGTCGGGGTGCCTGGCGGGACAATGTCTTCGTCGAACGCGTGTGGCGGTCGGTGAAGTACGAGTGTGTTTATCTACACGCTTACGATTCGGTCGCTCAGGCGAGAACCTCGATCCTGCAGTACGTGGAATGGTACAATCGATCCAGACCCCATTCCAGTCTGGATCGAAAAACACCTTATCAGGCTTATACCGGCCTGTTGCCACCGGTCAAAATGGCAGCGTAATCAACAGCAGGGATTCCACTTTAAATCCAATGATTGCTGTTCAAACGTTTGGGGCCACCTCTCAATTCATTGTTATCGAATTCATACTCTCGAAATTTCAGTGCGAACTGTTGCCAAGCCTCCACATGAAGGTGTGAGTCCCATAATAGGACACCATTAAAATCAAATATGATACCTTTGAATTTCATAGAATTTGCTCTAGAAGTTTTCCTTGTTCTAAAAAGCTAACGTTTGCGCAATGAATATAACATTAAAAACGAAAATGCGTCCAAGCCATCGAACTGCGGATGATCATGCATGTCATCGGCTAGCCATTGTGGCAAATGCACCATCAAGCAGTGGCCTGCGCCTGCCACTGCCGGCGGGGTGGAGAAAGATAATCTGCAACTGTAGTACTAAATAAAGCACACTAAATATAGCTATGGACGAAAACAAATATGACGATTTAATTGGAAAAATTTATGATGCCGCTGTTATGCCGGAGCTATGGCCAGTTTTTTTGGAGCAACTGTCAGATGCTTTCGGAAGCAAGGGTACGGTACTTTATCTGGTTGATTTTGCCAGCCGCAGCGCCACTTGCCGTAGCGATGAAATTTCCTTTCTTCAATCTGTCCGTACCGATCCTGAAACTGTCTTGTCGTACGACCGCTATTATTCCAAGGTCAACGTCTGGCTTGAAAACTCGCGGGATTTACCAGAAGGCAAACTTATCACAACTGATCGCTTGTTTCCTGTGCGAGAACTTATCAAGACCGAATGGTATAACGATTGGCTTAAACCGCAGGATTATTTTCATGCCATGATCGGTCATCTTCTAAAACAGGATACGCTAGCAGTACGTCTGTCTATTTTTAGAGCCAAGCGGCAACCGTTTTCTGCGGATGAGACCATATTATTGGCCCGTTTAGTGCCGCATTTGCGGCGCTCTTGCATGATTCATAAAAAATTTTCCGAATTTCAAAGGGTGCTTGCTACGAATACCGACCTCTTGAACCGCTTGCCAGTCGGGCTGGTCTTGTTCGATAAATGCGGCCAAGCCGTATTTGTTAATCACATGGCGGAAACTCTGAGCCGTTCTTCCGACGGTTTTTGTCTCAATGCCGCAGGTCGCTGTCTGACGGGTAACGCCAACCAAACTCGCGCCTTGCGCAGATTGATCGGCAATGCCTCAGAGCAGGGGCAAGGCAATGCGATGAGTTTGCATCGATACGCCTCAAACCGTCCGCGTCCGTTATCGGCAATAGCCGTGCCGCTGCAAAGCCGGCCGTTGCCTTTTGCCGGATCGGAGCCATCCGTCGCATTATTTATCTGCGACCCGGATATACCATTCGATTTAGATGGCAATTTGTTGACGCAATGCTACGGCCTTTCTCCTGTCGAGGCAAAACTTGCTACCGCTTTGTTGCGTGGACAAACACCAAGCGATTATGCAAAAACGCGAGGCATCAGCAACAATACGGTAAAAAGTCAGCTAAAGCAGGTGCTGGCAAAAACGGGAACACATCGCCAGTCTGAACTCATCCAATTGCTGATGACAGGTTTCGGCATGCTTGCATCTCCAGGTGAAGCTGCCTTAACAAAAGATTGATCCTCTCCTGTTTATACTCCCGCAAATTTGTTCTCGTTGGGAAAACGGCATTCCCAAATTTACCGCAATAATTTTTCCTTTTTCACCCGAACGGGTGACGCGCTGTTAAATCGCTTAGTTTAATTTGTTTTACACCTAGGGCATTACTGCCGGCTCAATCTGTCATGGATGCCCGCAAAGAGTGCCCAATGATCAAACGTGTAACTAATTAAATTGGAGTGTAAATGAATTTCCACAATTCCCGCTGTTATTTAGTAGACAGCGGACAATTACCGTTTCCCGCTAGACTTATCTTTATCATCGCATTGATTTCATCGTTGCTTTGGACATTAGCTGGATGTACGCATCAAGAACAAAACCAACGATATCTTCGCCCCGTCAATGTTGCCCGAGTAATGCACCAAGAAACGCAGATCGACAGACCGTTTCCTGGCGAGGTGCAAGCGCGTTTTGAAACGACTTTAGCATTCCGCGTGGCTGGAAAACTGATAGAGCGCTCTGTCGATATTGGCGATCGAGTAAACAAAGGCCAGAGGTTAGCAAGGCTTGATCCCAGTGATTACCGGTTAGCCTTACAAAACATCAAAGCTCAACTTATAGCCGCTAAAGTCGACCGCGACTACATTAAAGACGACTTAAACAGATACCGGGAATTGTTTGATCAAAATGTCATCAGCCAGCCTGAATTAGATCGTCGCCAAACGCTCTATATTACCGCACAGCAAAAGGTTGTGGCTCTCGAAGCCCAACTCGGGCAGACAAGCAACCAATTGGCTTACACTGATTTGCTGGCCGACCGCGACGGCGTGGTGACGGCGCTGGAAGCTGAGGCGGGGCATGTAGTTGCCTCTGGTCAGCCCGTTATCAGGCTAGCCCAATCCAATGAGAAGGAAATTCATATCGACATCCCCGAACATCTCGTTTCCGGAATCAATCTCTCTCAGGAAGTCACTGTGACACTGTGGGCCGACGGCGACAAGCGAATTAAAGGTCATATTCGAGAGCTCGCAGCAGCGGCCGATCCCATCAGCCGAACCTATCGTGCCAAAGTGACTCTTCTGGAACGCCAGGATAACACGCGGCTCGGCATGACGGCGACGGTTTGGATACCATCAAGTGCATCTGCCAACCTCACGGTTCCGCTCTCGGCCGTCTTTACGCCCCAGGATCAGCCCGGGCAAACTTGTGTCTGGCTGGTTGACGAACTTGCCTCCACCGTTAAATTAGCACCAATACGGATTGGCGCCGCATTACCCGGCGAACAGATCGTCATCACCGGACTGACTGCTGGGCAACTGGTCGTGAGTGCCGGCGTGAATCGTTTGATCGAAGGTCAAACAGTGCGTTTGCCGGAAAAGTTTAAACCGGACATGGAGCGCTACACTGATGCAGGCCAGGAGTATCTACAATGAGCGATTTCAACTTAAGCGCATGGACGCTGGAGCATCGCGCTTTCACCGGTTTCATCATGGTGCTGTTACTGTTGGGCGGGATTTTCGCCTATTTCCGCCTCGGTCAACGGGAAGATCCGGAGTTTACATTTCGGGTAATGGTCGTCAAAACCCTATACCCTGGCGCTACAGCGCTGGAAGTCGAACAGCAACTAACCGATCGCCTGGAAAAGAAAATTCAGGAATTGCCAAACCTGGACATTTTGCGCAGCTACTCGAAACCGGGCGAATCGGTTATTTTCGTGACGCCACGAGAAGACACGCCGCCGAAGGAAATTCCTTCTCTTTGGTATCAAGTGCGCAAAAAGGTCGACGACATCAGAATGACGCTGCCGCCCGGCAGCATCGGGCCATTTTTCAATGACGAATTCGGCGATACTTATAGCCTGATCTATGCTTTTTCGGGAAAAGGCTTTAGTTACGCCGAGCTGAAAAAAATGGCCGACTCAGTACGCCAACAACTCCTGCGCGTCAAGAATGTCGAAAAAATTGATTTACTTGGCGTCCAGGACGAGAAAATTTATATCGAATTCTCCGACAAAAAATTGGCTGAACTGGGACTGGATGCCAATCTGATCGCTGAAGCATTGCAAGCGCAAAACAGCATGACATCATCGGGCGCTGTGTACTCAGCCGATAGAACCTTACCTATCCATATCACCGGCCAATTCGATTCGGTGGAGAACGTTAGCAACCTGCCATTGTATATTAATGGGCGTACCTTGCGCGTCGGCGATTTTGCACAGGTTAAGCGCGGATACATTGACCCGCCGAAACTCAAAATGCGCTTCAATGGCAAGGAAGCCATCGGCCTCGGCATCACCATGAACAAACGAGGTGATGTCTTGGAGTTGGGCAAAGCGCTGGACGCCGCCATGATCCGAATCGAAGGCGAGCTCCCGGTGGGAGTAGATGTCGACCGGGTCGCAAATCAACCGCGCGTAGTCAAAACAGCCAATGGCGAATTCTTGAGCACCTTCTTCGAAGCATTGGCGGCAGTGCTACTCGTCAGCTTTGCGAGCCTCGGCTTTCGCACCGGCTCCGTAGTCGCGCTCACGGTGCCATTGGTATTGGCAGGAACACTGCTGAGTATGCTGCTGTTTGGCATGGAAATCCACCGCATTTCATTAGGCGCTTTGATTCTGGCGCTCGGCTTATTGGTGGACGACGCCATGATTGCCATCGAAATGATGGCACGCAAGCTGGAAGAAGGCTGGGACAGAATCAATGCGGCAACTTATGCTTATAGCGCCACAGCCTTCCCCATGTTGACCGGCACCTTGATCACCATCGTTGGCTTCCTGCCGGTAGGTTTGGCCGAATCGCAAGCCGGTGAATACACGGTTTCAATATTTCAGGTAATGGGCATTTCGTTATTGCTTTCGTGGGTCGGCGCAGTCGTTTTTACGCCCTATCTGGGTTTTTTGTTGCTCAAGGTTCAGCCCAGTAGCGCACACGAGCACGATTTGTTCGATACACCTTTTTACAGGCGTTTGCGGCATTGGGTAACGTGGTGCATGGAGCATCGTAAAAGAGTCATCGTCGCAACGGGCGTTCTTTTCTCTATTGGCTTAGTAACGCTGACTCAAGTTCCTGAACAATTTTTCCCGCTGTCGAATCGGCCGGAAGTTATTGTCGACCTTTGGCTGCCTGAAGGCAGTTCTTTTGCGCAAAGCGAAGCTGCCGCCAAGCATATGGAAACGATTTTGAGCAAAGATGAAGACGTGGTGAATTACACCGCCTATATCGGCGGTGGTAGTCCCCGATTCTTCTTACTCATCGTACAACAGCTAGCCAATACCAATCTCTCAGAATTCGTGGTGATGACACGAGACAATGCAGCCCGCGAGCGAGTTATGCAGCGCATTCGACAGGCTTTCGCAACGGATTTTCCGGAAGTGCGCGGGCGTGTTATGCGCCTTAATGTCGGCCCGCCCATGGATTATCCGTTGGTGTTTCGAGTGCTCGGCGAAGATCCCATGATCGTTCGCAATATTGCCGACCGAGTATCCGAGATCATGCGTGCCAATCCTAATACCGTGGATGTGAACGACGACTGGCACGACCGGATTCCGTCGCTACGCTTGGCACTCGATCAAGACAAGGCTCGTGCACTTGGCATCTCTACTTCAAGCTTGTCGAAAATCTTGCACGCTCACTACACGGGAATTCCTATAGGGCAGTTCCGGGAAGGCGACAAACTCATCGATATCGTCTGGCGAGCGCAAGACAACTTACGTACTGCTGCAGACCGGTTGCCCGATGTAACCGTGCGAACCGACAGTGGCCAGTCGGAGCAGCTATCACAGTTCGTCAAGTTCGAAACCGTATTCGAAGACGGCGTGCGCTGGCGCCGCAACCGTTTCCCGGCAATTTCAGTGCGTGCCGACGTAGTCGACGGCGCAATGGCCCCCGACGTGGCGGCTGAGATCAGCCCAAAACTCAAACCTATCCAGGATCAATTGCCTGCCGGCTATTTCATCGAAACTGGCGGTTCCAAAGAAGATGCCTGGATCGCTCAGAAGTCTATTCTAATTTGGATTCCGCTGGTTCTGGTCATTATGCTGATCCTGCTCATGGTGCAATTGCAAAATCTGTCCCGTACCTTTCTAGTGTTTGTCACTGCGCCTTTAGGGGTAATCGGCGCAGCGTTCGCCCTGCTGCTGTTCAGGGCGCCTTTCGGCTTCGTGGCTCTGCTGGGCATTATTGCCCTATCCGGCATGATCATGCGCAATTCCGTGATTCTGGTGGATCAGATCGAGCAAAATCAAAAAGCCGGATTGGATACTTGGAGCGCCATCGTCGAATCGACGGTACGACGCTTTCGGCCCATTTTGCTGACTGCAATGGCGGCTATTCTGGCCATGATTCCGTTATCACGCAACGATTTTTTTGGGCCACAGGCTATCGCCATTATGGGTGGACTCATCATCGCCACTGTGCTGACGGTTTTTTTTCTACCTGCGCTCTACGCGGCTTGGTTCAGGGTCAAACGTGCGCCGTTAACTATTGCCTCATCAATAATCATGCAAACCGCTAATGTAGCCATGCCTGTGACGGAGCTTACCGATGAATAAGCAGCATTGGCTAGTGATATCAATTCTGGTGATGATGCTTGATTTGAGTGCTTGCACTCCGACTCGTGTCAACAGGCAAGTGGACTTGGTGGCGTCGCCCAAGGATTGGCGTCATGCCCTGGGTATTCGAACAGTTTCTGATCCGGATGACCTTAAAGCATGGTGGAAAGGATTCCATGATCCGCTGCTGAACGGCCTGATCGGCCAAGCATTGGCCAACAATCACGATCTCAGGATGGCCATTGCGCACGTCCGGGAAGCTAAAGCCATGACCACCGTTGCCGAATCGATGCTCTATCCCAGCATTGATCTGTTCGTGTCAGGTGGCAGGGAGAAAAAGATCGACCGGGTAATAGGTGTGCCGAGCAATCAAGGTATCGGATTATTCATCCCCGCTGCCGATATGATTACCGGCGGATTGGCGGCACGCTGGGAAGTCGACCTGTTCGGCGCCAGGCGCTTGGAAGCTGAAGCCGCCACCGCTCAGGCAGAGGGCGCCGAAGAAGCGCTGCATGCCACCCAAGTGGGTTTGCTGGCTCAAGTGGCGACGAATTATTTGGAACTGCGTGGTGTGCAGGCACGTACCGGCATTCAGCGGGAAAATATCAAGATTCAGCAGGAACGCCTGAGAGCATTACAGGCGTTCAATCGCACCGGCTTGATCAACCAATTGGATATCGTTCGCCAGGAAACCCTGCTGCACACTACCGAAGGCGCTCTTCCTGCTCTTACCAGCACGTCGGTAAACCTGATGCATCGTCTTGCCATCTTGATTGGGGAATCGCCGGAAAAAATGGAAAATCAATTGGCTAGTGCTGATCCATTGCCTGCAAGCTCGCCGACTATCCCTCGACTTCTGCCTTCCGGCCTGCTGGAACAACGACCGGATCTGCGTTTGGCGCAAACTGAAGTCAGTGCGATGGCGGCCAGTCTCGGTGCGGCGCGAGCCGATCTGTTCCCAAAGGTAGTGCTGTCAGCTAGCGGTGGTTTCGGTGCATTGGCTGTGGGCGGCTTTCCAAGCCTTGCTGAGAGTGTTTATACGCTCGGTTCGGGACTTACTGCGCCGATATTCAATGCCGGACGCATCCGGGCTCGTATAATCGCTGCCGATGCCAGACTGGAGCAGGTTGCGGCGAACTACGAGAAGACTTTCCTCCTCGCCTTGGAAGACGTGGAAAACGCTTATGTCGCATATGCCTCATCGGTAGAGCAAAGAGATCAACTCTTGCAGGCCGAAACGGCGGCAGAGCAGACTTATCGGTTTGCCAATGCTTTATACCATCGCGGAGCGAGCGATTATTTGTCGGTGTTGGATGCTGAACGCAGCAAACTTGCCACCGCTGATGAGCGTGTCAAGGCCGAAACCGCGGTGCGTGTGGCACTAGTCTCCATCTATCGGGCCTTTGGCGGCGGATGGAAAGCTGGAGTTACTCTTCAATAACCCAAATTCCTTTGCAGATTCTTTCGATTCTTAATCCAAATAAATGAAGGTTATATTTTTTATGATTCCATATCAGATCCATTTCGAAGACACGAAGGCATACGGATCTAATCATTATCTGACTAATCGGACCAGCGGGGGCATTTGAACAGAAACTTACGGTTTTGCCCTTGCAGACTCACTTCAATCCGTAAAACCTTGTTCATTTCTCCAGTCATTTTCAGTAGTGGACTTTATCACGGGAAATGGCTCTTCGGAAATTAAATTTAAAAATTAAAGGTCAACTTCTGAATGATGAACAAGGAAATATAGGTTTAGTACAGAAAACTTAGTCTATTGCGCTATTAGTACGCCTTACAGCCTAATATTACTCTGACCATTTTGACCAATTCAAAGGTCTCTCCATTCGACAAATTTTGCTTGAATCGCTCAATTTCAGAGAAACCACACTTTTTGTAAAAAGGTTCTCCAGAAAGCGTGGCTGTCAGATATAAAATTTCAGTCCCTCTATGCAAGCATTCGTTTTCACATGCTGTAAAGAGCTGTGTGGTCACACCTTTTCGAGCAAAATCAGGATGCACAAAAAAGCTCCTGAGTTCAGCTTTTTGAGGCTCAGAGACATCAATCGCCCAACCACCACAACCGATAATTCTCTTTTCGTGCTTAGCCACAAGGAAATTGCCAGAGATGATCAGTTCTTCTACGCCACACACTAACTCCAACGCCGTTTCAATTTCTGATTGTTTATAGTATTGCGCCTGAAGTATTCGGGCGGATTTGGAAATGAGCGCCTGAATATGGGGGAAGTCTTGGAGACTGGCTTGACGGATGTTTGGACTCATAATTTTGACCCTTTCTTATTACTGACGTTTATTGCCTGGGATCAAGAGTAATCCGGCAAAGTGAAGCCTTGGTGGCGTAATGCTTCCAGCGGCGGAAACAGCGGTTCGGGTAGATTGGACCAATCGAACCATTCCCAGCCTTCACACTTTTCCGGCTCTTTGGTCTCGACTACGCCTGATTCTCGTTTTGCCAGCACGAAGACAGTCACATAGTGTTTCTGCTCGGCTTCAAATACAGTGTTTGTGAATGGGCCATGCTGAAGTTCGTGGATTCTAAGGCCGGTTTCTTCCAGCACTTCGCGTTCAGCACAATTCTCTATCGACTCCCCATACTCAAGATGACCACCGGGCGCAGACCACGTTCCGGCGCCGTGCGATCCTTTTCGTTTTCCAAGTAGTACGCGTCCATTCTCAATGACGAGCACTCCAACTCCGACTCTAGGTGTGAACATGGCTTGATATTCTCTTTATGGTGACTAATGTGAGGCTAACTGAGCTGCATGGCTTTTCGCACAGTTCCGTTTGACCATAGGTGTAGACGTACATTAAAGTTTGAAACTGACACATTAAAGTTGAAAACTTTTCAAGTCCGGTTATGCTTAAAAGCTTATCGGACTTTATTTATGACAAAATTTGCGGCTATAAGAGAAATGCGAGAGTCTTGTTAGCGCATGAGCATTGCACGCGTGTAGGCTCGCATTGCACTGAGGGTCGAGTATGTATCACATGCACTTCCCTTTCGTCCATTCCAAGCGATATCAGCTGGACAGGCACGTTGTTGTACTCCCGTTGAACCATAAGACTTCCGATCAACGAAGCCACATATTCGTTATCCGCAAACTGGCCTCGGAGACAGCGGCGCAAACCAGAAGCCAGGAGATCGGCAATCTGAACACCTGCATCGGTCTTTGAATCCACGAAGCGGACATCCTCCCGTACGAATTGGCCTACGTTGAGCTTCCGGTCATCACCATCATCAATCTCGATACCGTACATTCGCGAAGATAGGTCGGTTCGTTGCCTCTCGGAAAGTGAAATCGATCAAAAAATCGATAGTCCGCACCTCTAAGCATGGGCATCGGCTCGCGAATAGATGCGCTTTGAAGGAACGCCGGCAGCACTATTGAATAGGCTTCTTCGTAACTTGTTGGGCTCGAATTCTTCTGATCAATTCGCCATCGAAATCGTTTGAGTGTTGGCGGATAGCTCTGAACGAAGTAGATCACTGCACTGTGAAGGATCTGAATTACCAGTTGAACTTGGCACATCATTTGCGTATACAGCTGGTGTGGTAACTCGCTCACCTGACGAGCCAGCGCCTGCATACCACTGCGGCCGCTATCATAAATCATCTTGTCTACGTGCTCCAATATCTTGCGGACTTGCTCCTGCTGATGATGGGTCACGACCTCCGGCGTGTTAACCGCTGCATTTGTGGAGACCGCATACAGAACACCGTCCCAGTTTCTCAGGCGTACAAGGAATTCCGTGTACTCATCTTCGGCGAGACCCCGGAGTTTCACTTCCTTCTGTCCAGCCTTCGCGTGACGCCGAACAAGCTACCTTACTTCTTCCTGGATTTGCCGGTTGTGCGCTTCTGGATAGACATAAGCAGCAACGCAGTTCCACGAACTCTCGGCACTGGAATAGACGAACGATCCTGATTCGTCGATGCTTATCTTCATCGAACTTTCTCCTCGCTAATGTTGGCAGGGCGAAGCAGCGCGCAGCTTGCGCTAAAATGAGCGTAGCGAATGTGCAAGCTGCGGAGGCCTGTCCGGCTCAACCGCCGTTGTTAGGCCATTTTACCTTTCAACTTTACTTATTAAACCAACTCTAAGATCGTCTGCTTCATATATTATTCGACCTCCGTGTATCACCATACCATCAGCAATGCCAATCGGCATTGGCCGTGTAAATACCCGCTTTATATTCAGCTTATATTGAATAGAACCCGCATCGGGATAAATTTGCCCAGAAACTTCACTTTCCCCACGCCGAGCGCCCTGCCTCTTCCCTCAAGCTCAGACCACCCTAGAAATACTCCCAATAACTGCCACAAGGCGTCCAGACCCAAGCAACCAGGCATTACAGGGTCTCCTTCAAAGTGGCACGCAAAAAACCAATGATCAGGAAGTATTTTTAGGTTTGCTTCAAGTTCTCCTTTGTTATACATGCCCCCTTCGTTTGAAATATGACTGATTTCATCAATCATTAGCATCAAAGAACTTGGGAGTTGTGCATTTCCTTCACCAAAAAATCTTCCTTTAGACATTTCAATAACTTGTTGATTTGAAAACTGCATTCATATCTCCTTGCGGATAAAAAGATACAGTTTGACCGAGATTTCAATCTAGCTATTGTATAAATCGGACATAAATCGGCCAATAAACTTTGACGGTGGAGATTTAAAATGCTTATTAAATGCTTTGATCAAGTGCGCCTGATCGTAGTACCCAAAATCTACTGAGTTACTTCCTGCATCAGCCGCTTGGCAATACAACTGTTTACATACATTTTGAGCCCGGATAATACTTGAGAAGGCTTTGGTACTAAGGCCTGTGTGCTGCAAGAATTGACGATTTAAGTGTCGGCTACTCCAACCGACACGATCAGCAATACTTTCAATCCTGTCATTGCCCGAAGATTGGTAAATTAGGGATAGAGCTTTATCAAACCGAGAAATCGATTTTTTAGAATAATTTCCCATTAGCCAGATTTCACATATATCCGCTCTTTCTGAGAAATCATTACAACGATAGATTTGTTCGTGGAGATTAGAAAAACTATTACACCCAAAATATTTACTATCTACGATTTGCCCAGAAATCTCTGATAAATTTAAGTTAAAGAAATGTCTCAAAGCACCTGGGTAAAACCAAATTCCGAAATATTCCCCTGGCCATAGCAACTGAATATCTTTAGATTCTGTTTGCGCACCACCTATCATTGCCCCCGTAGAAGAAATATATACAGCTTGTGTTCCATCAGGAATGACTGGGTATGGAGTTGGATACTCACAACTTATCTGCAAGTAGGGAAGTACAATACCTTTTAAAGCGTCACATGGCTCTGCATATTCTAATTTCAATCCAAACTTTTTCAGACCTTCCTTAGTAAGTGTTGGTTGAAATGGACTGTACATATTTTTCATGTATAAGAACTAGGAATTTCTCGCGGGCCTAACGTTTGAATTGAACGACATACATGACGGCATTTTCAAGTGGTGCATTTGGCGTTGAACTCAGCGATGAAATCTTTTATCTGGCTAAAACCGCCTTGTTGTTGTTCGTCATTAACGTTGTTATGCGACAACAGCAAGGCGGTTTTAATAGCATTTTTTCAGCGCTGCGTCAAAAATCCAGAAATGCAACCAATCTGTCGGGTATGTTGATCAACGTAATGTATACGACATAAAGTGTTCAATAATCCAATGCATTTGTCGTATAACTCCTGTTCTTTATGTTTAAGCAGTTGATTTATGTAATGTCTCTGAATTTAACAACCCAAGTTGTATTGAAAAATAAGACGACATTCAGCCCAAAAGTAACTCAATATTCGGTGATACGAATTCTTGACAATAAATTCTAGTAGTTTCCCTCGGTAATCACACTAATTTTGGCAGCTGTTAGATCGAGTTTGAACTATTGCGACTGATACGGTAAAAAGTTTTAAACTTTATTGCTTCACTTTTTTTGCAGTAAATTCTTGTTAACCAAAAAAGTTTCAATCTTTGTTGTTCATTTTTTGATTATAGTGAACGAAAGAATGGGGGCTGTAGCTTCATTTAGTTTCAAACTTTATTGTATGTCTACAATAGGATTATATGCTACGTTTATGCAGAGAGACCTGAAAGGGTTTGTTCGAAGCGCGCAAGATTGACCGGTGCACGGGAATGTGAACCCTTCCCAATTAGATTTTTGCCGTCGTGCGCCAGCACTTCGAACTCAATTAGCTTGTGCGTGACTTTGGTAACTCTAGCATATGCGGTGACGGTGCGGCCAACTGGCGTAGGGGCCAAGTGACGTATATTGACGTCGATGCCAACAGAGATCCACCCGGCCGACAGGTAAGGCTGGACGGCGTTACTTGCCGCGATTTCCATCAAGTGGATCATGCAGGGAGTCGCATAGACCTCCGGCATGTTTGAATGGAAGTGGCGCACGGTTAGCTCCTTTGTTATTACTGTAGTTGCCTCTGCTTCGGCCCCGACAGTTATTTTGATAGCGGAATTCATGATTGTCTCTTTAATAGTATTTAGCGCTTCAACTCATCTGCCGGCAGAGGTCGGTGAAAGGATCGGTTTATTGGGCAATTTTGCCAGTAGATCCGCATAGGCCTCTTCTACCAGCTGATGCGGGGAGATACCTAGCTTTTCCAGCAATTCATGAGCCACTGATACACCGGCTTCGTTAGGTTCGCCTTCAGCCAGGACGACTTCCAGTTCTAGAAAGTCTCCCAATTCGTCCACTTTATCCAAATGGATTCGCGTTCGCCCTGCCAAGAATAAGGTGCGGTGTTTGCGTACACGTCCAATTTCGCCATAGGCCAGCGACAACACCTGACGAATTGAATCAGGGGAAGCGGTCGGCGAGATGACATAGAAAGATTCCTGGGGACCTGCACTGTCTGGGCGCTGATAGAAAATCAGCTGTCCATCATGTTCAGAGAAAGCGCGAAGTTTCAATCTGCCGTTGGGACAAGCAAAAAACGTATCATCTTGGGTTATTTCGATGGGTCCTTCATCAGCGATTTCCGCTGCCACCGGCTGCAGTGATTCGACACTTTCAATTCGAGCTTTGATTTCAATATTTCTAGCCATAAGAATGAGATGTTTAATGCCGACTTCAACGGCTTATTTAGTGGAATAAGGGATGGGATGAACTTCATCGGTTATTTGCCGCCAGTTTTACGCCAAAACCAATGAGCGCTACGCCCGCAAGCCGAGTCGCGATTTTACGCACCGATGGCAATGGCGACAGCTTGCGAACCAATGCGTTGCCAACGAGCACCAGGCCCTCCTGATACAAAAAGCTGATGAGCGTAACATGCGCCATCAGGACACCAAGTGTAATAGACGAGGCATCCGCACGCAGGAACAGCGGGAAGAAGGCCAGGAAGAACAGAATAACTTTGGGATTGGTGAGGCTGACCAGGAAGGCCTGCTGAAAATAGCGCCAGCCGCTCTTTTTCTGTGCGGGCGTGCTCGCTACGCTGGTAGCAGGCGACCTGAGCAACTGAATGCCCAGCCAGCCCAAGTAAGCAGCACCAAACCCTTGCAGTGCCTCGAACACAAGCGGGTGCGCATGCATCACAGCGGCCAGGCCGAGAACTGCTCCGCTCATGTATATGAAATCACCGAGCAAGGTACCCATAACGGCACCGAATCCTGCTCCGATACCGTGACGTGCCGTGGCTGTGAGAATCGCCAGTGTGCCTGGTCCAGGAATCAGCTGAAAAATAAAAATTGCTGCGATAAAGCTCGCATAGTTCTGGATATCAAACATGATTCAGTCTCCCTAATGAAGTCAAACGTTGGTTCTTCGATGAACTAATGGATGAAGTACGCCGTGATGCCGAACGGATGTGTAAGGCGATGCGAACGGTCAGATTGATGCATAGCGTTTGAGCTCATTCAAAAACCGGACGGAAGAAGCTACGGTCATAACTCAGGATACAACGTGTCTGTTCGGCATATTCGAACGCAGCTTGGCACGCTGGGTCCTGGAGCGATTGGGCTCGGTATTCCTCATAGCGTGCAAAACTCGGAAAGGTAAACAGAGCCAGCGCAACATTGTTCGCACCCTCCGAAGGCATAAAATAGCCATGATGTTTTCCGCCGAACTTTTCCACGAGAGGAATCCACAGCTTTCCGTAATGCTCAAACTCCTTAAGCTTGTAGGGGTCAATGATGTAACGTAGATAGCAAGTGATCATGGTCTTTGATGGCTAATGTTGAACGCTAAGGATGTTAAACTGAATAACTCACTACAGCGGCTAAGAAAGCTGTAATCAGCGGATGTGGCTGTTCAGGTGTAGAACGCTCCTGCGGGACAAACAATGTGCCAATGAAAAAGGGGTGATTCGGATACTCAATGACGCGCACTTCACCCTCGGCATCTGAGCCGGAAATAATCATCGGCCCTTGCTTCAATAGAGGGATGCAATCCGGATTGACGCCGAAATTGCAGTAGTACCGCTCTTTCGCCGACAAACTGCCGTAAATTACATTCACTTGAGATTCCGGTACAAAACTAAGCTGCATCTCACGGCCAGCGAGTGAACAAGCCAATTGCGAAATGAGCAGGCTTGAGGCGTATGGATCGTATTCGGCGTGCTGCGCCTCCTTAAAGCCCAGGACGTTACGGGCGTATTCAATCACAATGTGCTGAAACCCGCCACAAGTGCCCAAACAGGGAATCTTGTTTTCCCTCGCATAGCGAATGGCCCATAGCGTCTTCTCCATGTTCTTGTACGGGCTGCCAGGCGCCACCCATATGCCGGAATAGCGATCAAACAGGCTTTGGTCAATGTCTTCCGTTGAAATCCATTCCGCTGCTATGTTTATATCCAAAAAGTTTCGGACATGCTTGATGGCCGCATCGGTTGAAGCATGGGGTGGAAATGTCGGTGTATATTCACCAAGCAGGGCTATCGATTTACGCATAACGTTCAACTCCTTTGAGTGGTCTGATGATGAGGTAGAAAAAACCCGCCAGCCAAAAGCGGGATCATCTGTATTTGATTTTCCATGAACTGATTGTTCAAACTTGGCCAATACGGCTTCTCGGACGGTTCCGGTGACAGCTTGCTCATGCCGGACGGAGGCGCATGGCGATGCGAGCGCCAGCCAGATTGATGCACAGCCCTGCAATGATCAATATGGCAGCGGCTAGCTTCCACGGATACAGCGGCTCTCCCAAGGCTAGCGCTGAACTCGTAAAGCCGAACACCGGCACCAGCAACGTAAACGGCGCCACTGTCGCCGCTGGATAGTGACTCAACAGCCAGCTCCACACGGCGAAACCCAGCAGAGTTGACAGATAGGCGATATAGCCGACCGCCCCGATAGTGGGGCATGAAAGATGAGCCATGTCTTCAAGGCTCCAGTTGCCTTGTTCCAATATATACGACAGAAGCAGGAGTGGCGGCCAGGCAACGAGGCTTCCCCAAACCACCAGTGCCAGCATATCGACTTTACCCAGCTTCTTGGCAATCAGGTTTCCTATGCCCCATGAGGCAGCGGCAGCAACGATTAAAATCAGGCCCAGCGCCGAGATTTCGCCGCCAGTATGGGCGGCAACCAGCCCGATGCCAGAAAATGCCGTCAAGGCGCCAATGATCTGCCAGACAGATGGCTGTTCAGCCAGAAATACGACAGCCAATGCAACCGTGAAAAACACATGAACCTGAAGCATTAAAGACGCCATGCCGGCCGTTGTTCCGGCATACATGCCGGAAAACAGCAGCGCGAACTGAAACACGAACATCACCAGTCCGAAGGCTATAACGTTACGGAAAGGTACGGTGGGTCGTTTGATAAAAAAGACCGCCGGGAACGCGGCGAGAAAGAATCTGAGCGCGCAAAGCAGAATGGGCGGGAGCTCTTTAAGACCCACTTTGATGACGACGAAGTTGAATCCCCAAATGGCCACCACCAAGATGGCCAGTCCTATGTCCTTGCGATTCATCGATATTATCCTACATTCCTTTGGTTAATCTAATGCCTGAAATTCACTGGCCTGCTCGGTTTTCCCGTTGGTCTGGTGAAATGGGGAGTTATAACTTATTGGCAACATCAAAGCAGTGTTCCAATGTCGGAAAGGCACCGGAGCGAACATCATCCTCAAATCTCGCGAACGATTCCCGTATCAATGCACTCAAGTCGATGTACTGTTTCGCGAATCGCGGGGTGTAGTCAGAGAATAGACCTAGAGCATCTTCAGTTACCAATACTTGACCATCGCATTCGGGCGAGGCTCCAATACCAATGGTTGGAATTTTTACAGAATTAGTGATTTTCCGTGCCGCTTCCTCACATGTCCCTTCTATCAGGAGACTGAATGCGTTGCACTTTTCGAGTTCCAACGAAAGCGCGACAAGTCGTTCTATCTCGTCTTGTGTACGTCCTTGAAACTTGAATCCCCCCATGGCATTGGCGTATTGGGGCATTAGGCCGATATGAGGCATTACCGGAATACCACGACTGGTAAGGAAGTCGACGGTTTCCAGCATTTCAATACCGCCCTCTAACTTAAGGCCTTGAGCGCCAGTCTCCGCCATTACTTTAGCAGCGTTTCGATAAGCCTGTTGAGGAGATTCCTGATATGTTGAAAAGGGCATATCGATAATGACACAAGCGCGAGATGCCCCGCGAGTGACGGCCTTCCCATGATTGATCATCATGTCAAGCGTAACCGGCAAGGTTGAATCCATGCCATACGCAACCATTCCTGTGGAATCCCCTACGATAATGATATCCACGAACTCATCCATTAGTTTCGCCATCGGCGTCGTGTATGCTGTAAGAGAGACAAGCCGACCTCTTCCCTTTGTCGATCTAATCTGGGGAATGGTGATTCGTTGGGAAGTTGCGTGTGTACTCATTCCGGTTCCTATAAGTTATAACAAAGCAGTGGGAATTGCCTGTTTTTAGCCCAAAAAGGGGCTGCAAACAATTGATTTTTTCTAGTTACCGGCTTTTCGACAGGTAGGTTTATTCCGCCAACACGCAACCCATTGAGTCATCGATAGTTGTTCATTTAGCCCTTGGCAAAGTGAGCGAGCAATTCAGGCAGTTCCAACATATCGTCAAATAGCACTGCCTCTCCGGCTCGCCGCGGCGAAGTTTCGCCATTTCGTACATATTGGAAAGCTTCCATGCCGGCTGCTGCTGCGGCCTCAATCCCCACATCACTATCTTCTATCACCGCGCATTGGCCAGGCATAAAGCCCATCGCCTTGGCGGCATATTGGAATAACCCGGGTTCCGGTTTCCAGGAACCCACTTCATACGAACTGAAGAGGTTATCGCCAAAATAAGGTGCAAGGCCGCTGACTTGCAGGGCCTGACGGATTTTCAAAGGCGGCCCGCTTGAGGCGATGCACTTAGGGAAGTTCATGACTTCGAGCATTTCAAGAACGCCGGGCATCGGTTTCAGCTCGTGAGAAAAGAGTTCCGCAACACGCTGGCGGTACTGTTGTTCAAACGCATCAGGCAATTTCTGGCAAAGACGGCGCTCAATATCGGCAAGAATTTGAGCCAATTTTTGGCCGCGGTACCGTTGGGTCAATGACGCCACTGTCTCATTCAACTGCGGAAGCAGATCGAGAAACGCTTGATTGCACAGTCCCTCGCTATCGACAAGCGTACCGTCCAAATCAAATATGACGCAGATCCTGGGCATTTACCGAAATGTCCAACGCCGGCTTGGCCTAGAGTCAGAATTGGCGCTTACCTGCTGGACGGGCTGCAAAGACTGATTTCTCTTCTGCTCCCAAAGCAAATTAATTAGGTTGCCTGCCATTATCAAGCCAGCGCCCAAAATCAAAAACTCATCTACGCGTTCGTTGTAAAGTGCATAGCCGACGAGCGCTATAAGGGGCAACCTGAGAAAATCCAAGGGCACCACCACCGATGCATCTGCCAAGGAAAGAGCTCGCACCATACAGTAGTGCGCGCTGAGTCCCATAATGCCGACTACTATCAGCCAAAGCCACTGCGCTGCTGCGGGAGTGACCCAATTAAAGATCGCCGGTACTAAACCCAGGGGAAGTTGAATCAACATCATGTAAAAGAGGATACATAGCGGCGTGTCCTGTTCTGCCAGTTTTTTAGTCAGCGTATGAGAAAGACCATACGCAAAGGCGCCTGACAGCATGACAAAGGCGGCTGGATGCATTACTGACCAACCGGGACGGAGGATAACGATGACGCCGGTTATGCCGAGGGCAATGGCTAGCAGCCGACTCGCTCTGATGCGCTCATTCAGAAGAAGCGCCGCAAATATCATTGTCCAAAGCGGCACGGTGAACTCAATAGCAAACACCGCGGCCAGTGGAATAAGGGCAATGGCATAGAACCAACCGAACTGCCCACCGAAGTGAACAAAGTTTCGAGCAAAATGCGTTTTTACATTCCACACTGAGATCTGCGCCCAACCCCTTCTTGTGAGTATGGCCGAGATAACTAGCAAACCGATAAAGCTGCGGATGGCTAGAAGCTGGAACGTGCCAAAATCAGCTGAGAGCTCGCGTACCGCCACGGCCATTGCGGAAAATGAGAGCAACGCACCAGCCATCCAAGCGGCGGCAATAACTACTGAGTGGCGCATAAGAGAATTGTTCCTTCATTGATCTAACGTTAAAGCTAGCCAGTCCGTGTTAGCGGTTCCGGTATACTGTCTTGTTGGGCTGTTTTTTCCATTTTAACGGTCATGCCATGGTTTTCCAAAACGACAAATCCCATTCGCTCATATAGTCGCTTGGCCGGATTGTCTTCAAAGGTTGTCAGGCGAATGCTGATTCCTGAATGAGCATCGAGTAGACGATTCAAAAGACTGGTGCCAATCCCTTGATTCTGCCAAGCGGGAGATAGCTGGATGTTGTCTATGTAAATGAAGGCGGCTTCTCTTATTATATTGAGATAACCCGCTCGTTTACCGGCAATGATCACCATGGCTATGTTTTCAACCACGAATCCTTTACGGAACTCGGCTGGAACCCAGCCCCCCCAGTGTTTACAGAACAAATCCTGCATGTTCCTTTTGGTGAGGCGGTAACAGTAGGTGTAATCATCGCATGTCGCAGGTCTAAGTTCGTAATCCATAGTTCGCCGCTCGCACTCCATGGCCTAACAATTGCTCAATAGTAACAGGAGGCCGCCATTGAAAGAAGTCACCATCGATGGTTTTAGCCATAAGATAACAGTTTCACACCATCTGGACGCAGTTCTCCTTTCGGTGAAACATGTCGGTACAACGTCTGCCGAGTAATTCCCAATTCTTTACAGAGAGCCCCGACGGTCGTCTCCGGCTGGCCCATGGCGGCCATGGCCAGCCGCAGCTTGGCGGCTGTCATCTTGAACGGCCGTCCGCCCTTTCTGCCACGTGCGCGGGCCGAAGCCAGTCCGGCCACTGTGCGCTCGGAGGTCAGTTCCCGCTCAAATTCGGACAGGGCGGCGAAGATGCCGAACACCAGCTTGCCGGCGGCGGTGGTCGTGTCGATGCCGGCGCCATGCCCCGCCAATACCTTGAGGCCAATACCTCGGCCCGTCAGGTCATGGACCGTATTGATTAAATGATGTAAATCGCGGCCCAGGCGATCCAGTTTCCACACCAGCAGCGTATCGCCTTCACGCAAGGCCTTGAGACAAGCCGCTAACCCCAGGCGGTTATCGCGTCTGCCGGAGGCCTGATCTTCATACAGGTGCTGGGGATCGACGCCGGCCGCCAACAGCGCATCGCGCTGCAAGTCACAAGTCTGAGAACCATCCGCTTTCGAGACCCGCATATAACCAATTAACATACTGCTCCTGTCACTTAAACGTTCGATTAAGTGACAGTGTGCAACAAAACGGCTGAGTCGTCAAAATGTGTCACTTAACCCGTTATTTAATGTAAAACTTGCGAAGGGTTCAAAATAGATAATATGTGACATAAAAACCGAAGAACACCATAGATAGACGATCAAAGAGATGACGACAAAATTCGGTTAAGCAGATTATGCTGGACACTAAGTCCTATTTTTACTTGTATGTCGGCTGTACCCGCGTTACGTCAAAAACTTCGTGGTGGACAATAAAAAATGACTTTAACGATGCGCAAGCGATTCTTCGATGCCGTCACCCGGACGAACAAGCGCGTGGTGGCGATTAAAACGCTGGAAGGAGTCCATATAGGGGTTGGAGCTTTAACGGAAATCCTGCATGGGCGGGTTAGAGGTTTTCTGGCAGCTGTTATTCGGCCGTCTATGTAATTGCCATACAGCGCGGATCACCAGCAGCACTGCGCCCAGAAACCCAACCGTTGTCAGTGAAAAACTCAGCAAGGCTTGTAGCGGAAAATGCGGTTCGACCGGCATGACCTCAACGGCTTTAGGAGTGAGGCCCCTGATCAAGAAGGCTAGCGGATTGAAGAACGCACCGAAGCAGCAGGCCGCTACCAGCCATAGCGGTGGCTCGATAGCATATTGCCGGAACAGCAGGAAAAAGATGAACAGAAACTGTGCCATCATCAGGTAATCGACATGCGCACGGATGATGTCGTCGCGTTCCGCCAAATGGCCGGCCAACACGCCGTCTGGAAAAAACAAAGTCACGCCCAGCACCCAGGCGATAGCCAGGGCGATGGCCAAACACAGCCCGGCGAACCCGAGCAGAATCAGATTAGGCATGGAAATAGTCGGTTGTTGCTTCATTGGTTTCCTCTGCAAGTGGTGGGTCGTACGCCCGTTGATGTAATGGTTTGCCATAGCCAGCGGCCGAGCGTGGCTTGGCATTGCCAGCCCGAGCTGTTTTCGGCTAGACTGCTCAAACCTGAACGGCTTGTGAAAAAAGGAGTATAAGCAATGAGGCAACCACCGTGCTTGTATGAACGTGCTGCGGAAAACGGCGAATTGGACGCGCTGTGGGACATCCGCGACAATTGCACCCTTTTTACCGGGCCGTTGTACTACAACGCCAGCCACCAACACGGTGCGCCGGTGTTTTTGGCGGGCTTGTACGGCAAGTTTCAGTTACGTCTGCACGGCGGCGACTGGTCGTTGTGCCGCACTGCGATCATACCGGCTGGCGTTTTGCATGAATTGGATGTCGGCGGCGAGCCGATTGCCGTGTTATATATCGAATCGGTTGTCGGCGGTGCCGATGTATTTAAGCCGCTGATCAACAACAGCCGGACGCTTAACGGCGCATTGGTCGGTAACGGCGGTGAAATAAACTGCATGCGCGATTTGTACGAAGACCGCTACAAGTCAGACTGGACAACGGACGCGTTACAAGATTTGCTTGGCTATTCCAAGCGACGAGCCCAAGCCGAGGTTATCGATCCGCGCCTGACCCATATCGTCGGTTATTTGTTCGAACACGGCGACGACCTGACTTCCGTGGCCGCGCTGGCGGCTCAGGTGGGTTTATCTCCGTCACGCTTTCAGCACTTGTTTAGCCAGCAAATCGGCGTGCCGTTTCGGCGTTACCGAGGGTGGAACCGCATGCGCCAAGCGATACGCGAGATCATACGCGGGCACAACTTTACGACCGCGGCGCATGCTACCGGCTTTACCGATTCCGCTCACTTCAGCCATGAATACCGCAAGATTTTTGGCACGTCGCCGACGATAGGTTTGCGCAGACTGGCAAGGTTGCAGCTATAGCACGGTAGGCTGGCGCTCAATATAGTCGGAAAAGGTAAGAGCGATAAAGCCAATATCAGCAGAAGATAGTTTTAATGCGTAACCCCTGGCTAAATGTGATACCATGTCGAGGGAATTCCAACTTCAGTCATCAATGCTTGGGTCCGTCGAAGGCATTCGGCATCCCGGCGCCCCCACATAAGCAAGTTGAACAGTGACTGGGTGGCTTCAGGGTCATGACGGGCTGCTGCGATAGCCTCATCCAGAGCAGCGAACGCCTTTTCCCAATGATTGGGCGTTTTCTGTGCGCACTGATCCTCGCCAATCTTCTTCTCCGGCTCGGGCAGAAACAGCTCCTCTTGGTCGCCCCGGCCAATCAGGCGCCCAGTTTCGATCAAATGCAGGGCGGTGGCCGTCGCTTCCAGCATTTGAAGCTGTACTTCCAGAGGCAAAGTCTCGTAGGGGCGCCAAACACTCCTGCCGGCACGAACCGGATAGCCGCAGCTTTCCCATATGAAACGAATATCTTTGGCTTGGGAGGAACACCGTGAAAGCGGCGTATTAAGGAAACTCTGAATAAGTCCTTTGACTCTGCGATAAAATAACTGCAACAGCCATTTTTGAGAGGATGCCCCCGATGAAACAACTTGGACTGAGTACCCCGCTGTTTGTGAAGAAACCGAAGCGAACTCGGCGTCAACAATTTCTGCAAGAGATGGAGCAGGTAGTACCGTGGAGTTTGTGGGAAAGGCGGATTGCCCCGCACTACCCGACGGCTGGACGGGGGCGGCGTCCGTTCGCGTTGGCGACGCTGTTGCGTATCCATCTGATGCAGCAGTGGTTCGGCTATTCCGACCCGGCGATGGAAGAGGCGCTGCACGACATGCCGCTGCTACGCGAGTTTGCAGGGCTTGATGCCGGAGAAGAGGCGATGCCGGACGAGACGACGATCCTCAAATTCCGGCGTCTGTTGGAACGTCATCAATTGGCACAAACGCTGTTCGATGAAACGGCGGCGCTGTTGGCCGAGAAAGGCTTGTTGCTGCGGCAAGGCACGATCGTTGACGCCACCTTGATTGCCGCCCCCGCCGTCCACCAAGAACCGCCATCGGAAACGGGATGCCGAGATGAGTTCGACCAAGAAAGGCAACAACTACTACTTCGGTATGAAGGCGCACATTGGGGTCGATGCCGAGTCGGGTTTGGTGCATACCGTGGAGATTACCACGGCGAAGGTGGCGGATGGGACCATGACCGATGCCTTGCTGCACGGCGAATAAAAAGTCGTGGGCGGCGACCGGGCTTATACCCGCAAGGACCGCAATCTAGCCACAGAACGTCAGGAAAGCGAGCCGGTTTGGGCTTTTCCGTTCAAGCGCAAGAAAGGCGAGGATTTATCGGCGGAGCAAGCCCTTTACAACCGCATGCTGGCATCATGGCGTGCCGTGGTCGAACACCCATTTAGGATCGTCAAGCGCCAATTCAGTTATACCCAAGTGCGCTACCGAGGGCTGTTCAAGAATGCGCAACAACTCTACTTGCTGTTTACCCTGGGCAATCTTTATCACGTGCGGCAGACGCTGCAGCCGACCTAGGGAGACCTTTGTTCTTCGCCCTGGAAAATCCGGGGCGAAGGACGAAATTGACCTGATAGAAACGGCTTCTCGTCAAAAATCGGCTCATTCCGGCCAACTGGTCACTTTGATTAACCGGTAATGACAAAAAATCTACTTATTCAGAGCTTCCTTAAGTTCCTCCAGAACAGTGCGCAGCAACCGGAACCAAAGGCCGGCATGTATGGATCGGTTCGGCAACTCAACCTGTCCTGTCGTTAATGCTTGCCAAGCGCGGCGATCCATCTTCGTAATGGCCTCACTGGCCTGGCGAGGCAATTTATCCTCTGCTTCCCAGCCAATAAACTCCTCAGCTACGCCAACATAAGGCTCTAGCCAGCAACCATGTTGTGGACAGCTGAGTAATAGCGGCAATTGCCACATCAGTAACAAAACTTGATTTTCAGTCTGGCTGATGCATTCCGGGCAAGCTCTACGAACCGCCTGCTTAGGCCGCCAAGCTGTCCAGTTGGTTACGACGCGGGTCGGTCGTTTGTGTAGCGGTAACAGCACCGAGAACTGGTATGCATAGGTTTCGAATGCAGAGGGCTCGGGATCAAGGCTGTCCAGCAGCCAGGGCGTCCAACCTGCCAAAGTCATTCTATGCAGCAGATCCAATTCCACGCCGCTGCGCTGAGCCAGCATCTCCAATAAGGCGGCCGGCGGACGCATATCCAGATCATGAACCGGGTCGAAACCTAAATCGTGTTGCAGCAGATCCGACACGTCCAAATGGTAGCAACTGGCAATGCGATACAGCCAGGACGACAAGGCTTCTCCTTCTCGTGGCGCCGGATGGAGCGGCCAACGGCGTGACGGTCTCACTGCAGTTCACGCTCAAATTGCCGCCGACGCTCGCTTGGGCCGGTATAATCGGCCAAGGTGAGCGTGCGATGGTTGATCACTTCCTCGCCACTCTCCACCGCCGCTACGGCGGCGGCCGTCAGCAGATGCGCCAGTTCGCCTATGGTGCCCTCGCTGCGTGTCAGCAGGTAACGAGCCATATCGGGCGTGGCAATATGGGAACGGCGGCGTAGCGGGAATGAGGCGGCAAAACTGGCCAGCAGAGAACAGCTGTCATCGTTCACTTCCCATAAGGGCAAAACAACAGGCTCGAAGCGGTTCTCCAGCTGGTCGTCAGAGCGAATGGCCAGATAAGCCTCTCGTGTCCCTACGCCTACCAGCGGAATGCGCAGCTCGTTACCTAGAAACCGCAGCAGATTGAGCAATTCGCGGCGATGGTGGCTTTGGCCGGCGAGCACGTTATGCAACTCGTCGATCACCAGGATTTTTACCCCTATTCTGCGCAACAGGGACAGTACCAGCTGTTCCAATGCGGGTAGGCGCAGGCCGGGCCGTAATGGTGCTCCCATCGCCGCCAGCAGCGCCACATAGAAACGTAATACCGAAGGTTCGGATGGCATTTGCACGCACAGCACCGGAATGTGCTCCTGATCATCGCTGGAGCTGGCTGGATGTTGGCGACGGAATTTTTCGATGATCATCGATTTGCCGTTATTGGTCGGCCCGATCAGCAGCAGGTTGGGCATGCGCTGCTTGCTGGGCCAGTCATACAGCATTTCGAGCCGGTTGATCGCTTCAAGTGCGCATGGGTAGCCGATCCAACGATCAGCACGGATACGTTGAATCCGTTCGTCCGCAGGCAGACGGGCCAAGGCTTGGGCCGAGGGCAGTAGATGAGATGGATCGAAGGCAGAATATTCATCCATGCTTACCACTCCTCGATTTGCTCGAAAGGCGCTGCAAGCGGCATATCATCTCCCTCTACCGGCGGCGTAGGCCTATCCGGGAGCACAGCCTGTTTGAGATGTTGACGACGCTCGCTGTCCCTCCGGGCCTTACGTGTTGTTCGCTGAGCGGTATGAGCAATATCGCGCATCTGCTGGATCATGCGAAACAGCGCGGCTTCATCCACTTGATCGCGGCCTTTCTGGCGTAGCCGGGCCAGTGCCTGACGCTGTTCCCATAAAGTCACGGCCGGGTGAGATAAAGTGCGATAAGGAATTTCCAGATAATGCTGAGTATCGGGTTCCAATACCCAAATCCGGCTGATGTCACGTGGATCGCGTCGAATCAGGAACGGGGACAAGCGACCTCGCTGTGCAATCCAGGGCTTGAGCACGTCGGCAAAATAATGGACGTGGTCGATGACGAAGCCCGTGCGTGTCAACGTACGACGAATGACCGGCAGGAAATCCACCAGGAAAGCCGAGGCATGGGTAACGACGGGAGGCGAGCCGTTGAGGGCAATGCCTTCGGCCCATCGCATAGCGGGCGTCTGTAATAAGCTGCTGTGAACAGTGCTGTGATAACTGGCCACCGCGAGAGTAAGCCAGCGCTCCAATTCCAGCAGAGTCAGAGCCGCCAGCTTTTCCGAATCATATTCGCCACGTTGATCAGGATTGGAGAACGTCGTGCCGGGCAATTCATGTACCCGCTGCATGGCAGTACCAATGACGCGTTCCACAATGCCGCCGTATTGCGGTTGCCCCGGTGGACGGTAGTTGAGCTGAATGCCGTGTTGCTCGCAGCCTCGGCGTAGCGCTTCACTTTTAAATTCAGCCGCATTGTCCAAATACAGCAATTTGGGCTTACCACTCATCGGCCAGTCGGCCTCCACATCTAGTCTTTCCAGCCATGCACGCTTATCGCAAGCGATGTGTGCCAGACAAAGGCCGACAGATACCGCGGACGGCGGCTCCAGAGTGATCGCCATACCGACCAGGCAGCGGCTGTATACGTCAAGGCCACCGTCAGATAAGGCCGCCCGATTGGCTGCCGGTCGCGTTCATCGACAATCATCAGGTCGATCACCGTATGATCGATCTGAACCTGATCCAGAGGCGCCGCTACTTCAGGGGGGATGCCGCCGGCAGACAGTAATGATCGGACCGCCTCTGCTCCCCCTCGACTGCGTCTCATCTCCACAGGGTTCAGCCTGGCGATTCGTTGCGCTACCGTATTGCGGGCCGGAACAGGCAAGCCTTGTGCTTTACAGGTCTGCACGATGCGGCGATAGAGCATTGCTAGGCTGCACTTCTGCCGGGTCAGAAAATGCTTGCGTATCGACTCGCTGATGATACGCTCGACCGATTCCGACAAGCGGTCCTTGCCTTTACCACCGCTGGATTGACCAGGAGCCAAATCTGTCACCAACCCCATACCTTGCCTATATCGCCGGATTAGCACATACACTTGCCGGCGGGATAAGCCCAATTGCTCAGCGACTTCATCGACAGCCTGATGGCCAACGTTGTCCAATGCCGCCAGCGGCGCAATGAGATGAGTTCGCCGATTGGCTAGTTCCCAGGCAGCATCGGACAAGGTCAGTAAACCACGTTCAACAAAAGTAGGGGTATCGAGATCCATGCCTAAATCTCATTCTTGTGCAGAGGAGTTTTAAGCATAAACAAGAACAGTGCAGATGACTACTGATTTATGTGTGCTCAATAGTCCTGTGCACATGGCAGCTCTAGGCCAATGAAATGGTGCAGTCGTCTTCTGAAAATGACAAACAGGACGTGCAGGCCCGGGTTTGATAAAACGAACGTATTATCAAACTCTTGAATAAAAGTAAAAGTGGCAGGTACGTGAAAAATAACTGGGTTGAAGGTTGCCCAGCTTCTGTATAGGCAAAGCGGACACTGGCGATGAGCCAATAGGAAAATTATTGAATAGCTGTTCCCGATCCTAACCGGTCTATGCATTGTGTCTTTCAAATGTCCGTTCAGGCTAATATTTCGGTCATTCGATATGTGGTTTTTGGAATTTCCCGATCTGTTTATCACGTCAAAAAGAGCGCTATCCCGCCTAGTGTTTAAGCGTTTCAAGCTATTTTTAAACTTGTGCTTGCGGTTGACTCAGTTTCGGCGTAAAATATACCGACCTGGATATTAACTTGATGGTTCCGCTTCGCCGGAGTCATCGGGTCAGATAAGGAGCTTGAACATGCCAAAACGACATTCAGTATCAAACGTAACGCCATCAAGCAGACGATTAGCGCTCCTTATCTGACTCGTTAGCTTGATAACGGAGAAATTATGAGCATACCACTTGAACATAAATCGTCATTGAAAGAAATCGAAGAACGATTCGATAAAGATGTTGATCGTTTTTCAAATCTTGAAACTGGGCAGTCTGCTACTATCGATGCTCCACTAGCTATGGAGCTGATTACTCAGGCGGCGGTTAATTCAACCAGAAAGATTCGGCGAGTTTTGGATATTGGCTGCGGTGCAGGAAACAACACCCTGAAACTTTTGAATCAAACATCACCGTTCGATTGTGATCTGATTGATTTGAGCTTGCCAATGTTGGAAAAAGCCCGTGAGCGTATTTCCGATCTCAATAGTGGTGAAGTTAGGATTCGCTCAAAAATAACTTCCCGAAATGCTCCTATGGAAAAGCCCGATAATTCCAACGAGGAAGATGCTCATCAAAAACAATCCTGATGTTTTCGAGGAAATCCGCGGCACATTTTTTCCCTGTCTCGTAAACGCCGGCCAACACCTCTACCGTGACCTTCAGTCCGGTGGACGTTCTTGCCTGCTCCATGAACTGCTTTGCAATGGCCAGCGAATGAAAGACGATGCCTTGGCAGGCGCGGGTGATATGCGGAAACAGGCGATGCTCAATCGGATTGTGTTTTGAGCAATACGGCGGATAATGTGCAATGCGGATTTCCAGCCCCAATTGGGTCGCCAGCGCCTGCAACGCTTCCTTGAACACATGGCGATTGGCAGCATTACTGCCGCCGCCATCGCAGAGGATAAGCAACCTGCGCGCTTCGGGATAGTGCCGGCTGCCGTGCCGTTGCCACCATTGAGCAATGCTGGCACAGCACAATTCGCTGGTATCGTGGCTGGTGTATCGTGCCTTCGTTCCGCGCCAAATCATAGAGGCCATGCGGGATCAATTTCCCGCCGCCGGCGCTGGGAAAGTCATGATCCAGGGTGTCGACCGGCGCCTGTGTGTAGGTGTAACCATCGCGGGCGAAATCGCCCAGCAGTTCTTTCTTTTTGGTATCGATGCTGAGTACGGGATCGCCTGCGCTCAGATACGCGTCTTTGAGCCGGGCGATGTTTTCGAACTGGGCATTGCGCTCAGGGTGGGCGCCCAACGCCTTTTTCTTGCGCGCTTTACGCCGACCTAAGTTGTACTTTTTCAACAGCTTGCGCACCGTGTTCGGGCTGGCCGGCGTCGCTTTCGCGGCCAAGCGCCGACTAATTTCGCCACACGACAGATTCGTCCACAAGACGCCTTCGCGCATCGGATCGCCGGCGGTGAAGTCCGCCAACAGACCGAGAAAGTGAGTCTCCAACTGCGCTGATTGCTCAAGCGCCGTTTTCCGGCCCCCTCCTTTTTTTTCGGACCCGATCCGCTGCCGGGTCATCGGTCGCGTCGAGTTCCAACTGGCCCCGGCGGATGGTCTTGGGGTCCAGGGCAAATAGCCGGGCGATATAATCAATGCCGCCATGCCCCAGCTTGGCGGCTTCTATGCCCGCATAGCGGCGCCTATCTTTCTCGGATAGGCTCGCAAAAAGGCGTTGCATTTTGACTTCTATGGCGGGATCGTAACCGGTCATGCGCTGGTGGAATTTTCGTTAGCGACGGCGTGTTATTATCCGCCAATTCGCCTCCATTTAGGGAAGTTGTTTTTGACGAAATCCTTAGGGTATTTCAGGGTGACTTTCGTACAATTGATTTGCCTGAACAAGGATATGACATCATTCTTGCTGCTGCTGTTTTGCACCATTTGCGTGATGATCGCGATTGGGAGTCAGCTTTCCAAAAAATCTATCAGCTAACAGCTATTGGAGGCAGCGTTTGGATCACAGACCTTGTGTCTCACGAAACAGAACCCGTTCAAACTATGATGTGGAAACGCTATGGGGAATACCTGCACTCTCTGGGCGGAGAAGAATACAGAAACAAAGTTTTTGACTATATCAACAAGGAAGATTCTCCAAGACCTGTTACTTTTCAATTGGAACTTCTTCGCAAGGTTGGATTTGCTCATATTGAGCTTTTGCATAAAAACTCATGTTTTTGCGCTTTTGGCGCAATAAAAATCGGCTAACAAGGCTAATGCAGCCGACGCGAAAGGCTGCGTGGCTGATTAGCAGCGGTTAGGCATTAAACAAGCACTACACAGGACAGTACCATGCACATCGCCATACTCACCTTCCAAGGCTTTAACGAACTGGACTCGCTAGTGCACTGCCAATGCTAAGAATACGGGTGATGTAAAACTGTCTAACCGGTTTGTTTTACGAAAAAGTCGGAGACGTGTCATGCCCAAGAAATACCTTGTCCGCCTGAGCGAGATCGAGCGTCATCATCTTCAAGCGGTGATCAAGAAACTGCAAGGGAGCGCCCAAAAAGTCCGTCGTGCGCAGATTCTGCTCAAGGCCGACGTGGACGGCCCCGGCTGGACAGACCAGCGGATTGCGGAGGCCTACGGGTGCCGGATCAACACGGTCGAGAATATCCGTCAGCGTTTTGTCAAGGACGGCTTCGAGAGGGCGTTGGACGGCCGAAAACGTGAACACCCGCCGACGCCGAAGTTATTGGATGGGACACAGGAGGCGCGCATTATCGCCATGCGCTTGGGATCGCCGCCCTCGGGCTACGGACGCTGGAGCCTGCGGCTGCTGGCCGGGCGGGTGGTGGAACTGGGGATCGTATCCACCATCAGCCACGAGACGGTGCGCAAGCTGATTAAAAAAACGGGATGACGCAGCGGGCGATGGCCTATTGGGTCATTCCGCCCGAACAGGACGCCGAATTTGTGGCCGCGATGGAAGCCGTGCTGGAGGTCTATGCGCGGCCGTATGAGGCGGCCCATCCGGTGCTTTGTATGGACGAGCAGCCGGTGCAACTGATCAAAGAGACCCGCACCCCGAGACCGGCGACGCGGACGCAGCCAATGCGGGTCGATTACGAATACGAACGCGCCGGCACAGCGAGTTTATTTAGAGCCTGCTCAGTAAATATAACCCATTGAATAAGAATAATTATTAGGCATAATTTGCTATAATGAATACACGAAAAACCCGCCTTCACCCTCAAAAACCGTGCAGCGATGATTCGAACCACCAGCGCAAAACAACTGACGATAGCTGAATTCGACTGGCCTTTTGAGACGGCCCTGGATCAAAACAATCGCTGGGTCAAGCTCAGCGAATGCATCCCCTGGGACGAGCTGGCGGAGAGCTATTATCAAGGCCTACCGGCTGATAGAGGGCGACCCCTGAAAAACGCACGCCTGGTGATCGGCGCCGTGATCATCAAACACAAGCTGTGCCTGTCTGACGTGGAAACCGTGCTGCAGATCCAGGAAAACCCGTACCTGCAATACTTCGTAGGCCTGCGGGGCTTTCAGGCAACCGCCCCGTTTGCCCCGTCGTTATTGGTCGAAATCCGCAAACGCATGGGCGAGGCGGTGTTCGAAGGCTTCCATCGCGCCATTATCGAGGCGCATGAGGGCAAAAAGCCGATCAAGCCTGACTCGCAAGGACCGTCCGAGCCGGACGCCGGCCCCAGCGAGGAAGCCCCCAGTGCTTCCCCCGCGGTGACCGCGGCGCAAACTGAGCCAGAAGCCACGCCAGCCAAGCCTCGCGGCCAATTGATTTTAGATGCCACCGTGGCCGAGCAAGCCATCCGTTTTCCCACCGATTTGAGTTTGTTGAACGAAGCACGTGAATTCAGTGAACAGATCATCGACACCCTGTGTGCCCACTTGAAGATCGTCAATAAACCCAGAACCTACCGCCGGAAAGCCCGCGCCGCGTATCTGGCCATCGCCAAACAAAAGCGCCCTGGCCGGAAAACACTGCGCCGCGGCATCAAACAGCAATTGCAGTATCTGCGCCGCAACCTGGGCCATATCGAGCAACTGTTGGCGCCGATTCCGGAAGGCCAGCCCCTGCCGTTGCCCAGCTGGCTACTGCATCGCTACTGGGTGATCCAGCATGTGTACCAGCAGCAATGGGAGATGTATTGCAACCAGACCCACCGCTGCGACCACCGCATCGTCAGCCTCGGTCAGCCGTATGTGCGGCCGATGGTGCGGGGTAAACAGGACAAGCCGGTCGAGTTTGGCGCCAAACTCAGCGTCAGTCTAACCGGCGAGGGTTTGGCCCATGTCGACCACCTGCGGTGGGAGGCCTTTCATGAAGGCCTGGACCTGCCTGCCCAGGTTGAAGCTTACCGTGAGCGCTACGGTCACTATCCGGAACGGGTGATCGCCGATCCGCTCTATGGCACGCGCGCCAACCGCAGCTACTTGAAGCAACGCGGCATCTGCTTTGCCGGCAAGCCGCTCGGCCGCCCCAAACAAGTCACCGACGCCAATCGCGAGCAACTCAAGCAAGCCAAGGCGCAGCGCCGGCAAGACTACCTGCAACGCATTCCCATCGAGGGCAAATTCGGCCAGGGCAAAAAGGGTTACCGGCTCAACGACATCCGGGCCAAGCGCGCTAACACCGCATTCGCCTGGATCAACACCATCTTCCTGGTCATGAACCTGTTGATCCTGCAAAGGATCTTTTTTGGCCTCAGGAAATGCGGTCTTGCTGCTGTAATCAAGACAGTTGCACAGGCCTGGAAGCAAATGCGTTTTACCCAGCGCGCTCCGTTCCAATCAGCCGTTCGGTTTGTACAGACCTATGGCTGATTTACTGAGCAAACTCTATTTATGTTCACGGAGCCGTTATCCGGTTGGCGGGAAGTGACGGCCCGGCCTCAGCGTACCAAGGCCGACTGGGCCCAAGAAGTGGCTCGCCTCCTGGAAGGGCGCTATGCGCAGTGCCCGGTCGTGACGTTGGTGAGCGATAACCTCAACACCCATACCCCAGGGGCCTTTTATGAGGTCTTCGCGCCGGAACGCGCCCGCAACCTGGTACGGCGGATCGCGATTTGCCAGACACCGAAGCATGGCAGCTGGTTGAATATCGCGGAATGTGAGTTAAGTGCGCTGACCCGGCAGTGTCTAACCCACCGGCGGATAGGCGATCTGGAAACCCTTCAGGCGGAAATTAGCGCGTGGTCAGCCTCGGTCAACAGCCAACAACGCGGCGTCGATTGGCAGATGAAAGTGGACGAGGCCCGCACGAAACTCAAATCGCTTTACCCTAAAATTAAGCTGTGACAATGCACTAGTCGCACTTGGTATTCTCAATCGAATCAAAAAAACCCGCATGGCGTGTGACCTTGTGCTGTCCTGATCCAGAGGTCACGTCGATGAACGGTGTCACGCTACACGCTCAGTCGTTGCTAGAAGATGTCCAGTCGGCGGACGCTGTCATCGTAGGCAGTGGAATGCAAACTCGGGAGGTTGTCGCGAATCCAGAATTGATGGCTCGACTTATGCTAAATCCTGAGCGTCAACTGATTGGGGCACAGTGTTCCGGTACTCTGATCTTAGCTAAGCTTGGTCTACTTGGAAAGGTGCCGGCATGCACCGATCTGACAACCAAACCTTGGGTACAGGAGTCAGGCGTCGAAGTTCTGAACCAGCCCTTCTATGCTCAAGGAAATGTTGCTACGGCCGGAGGTTGTCTTGCTTCTCAGTACTTGGCTGCTTGGATCATTGCACGGATCGAAGGAATAGAAGCCGCAGCAGAGGCACTTCATTATGTAGCACCTGTTGGTGAAAAGGATGAGTACACATCCCGCGCAATAGAGAACATAGCGCCTTACTTGCCACGATGATGCCTAAAGATAACGAAGCAAATCAACTCAAGTCAGCTTTGTTCGGGTTGTATTAATATCTTGGCCTAAAACTCGGCGGTCAAAGGGGCTGGCCGCCCGCTGGCAGTTTTGAAGTTTTGGTTTTTATTCAGGTTCGGCGGCTTCGTTTCGCTTTCGTTAGCGACCAGCCCCTTACCTCCACGTTAGGCTTCACTCGTTGACCGAGGTAAATAGGATAAATACAGAATGTTTGAAATAGATCATCTTATGATTGAAGTCGGTGACCCTTTGAAAGTTGCTAATAATGTAGCGGAACGGCTAGGTTTGCCTTTTGCATGGCCTTTAATGAAAAAAGATGAGTACACCAGCATTGGTGTGAATTTTGGTGATATCAATATCGAATTCATAAATTTTAGAGTCAGATTTGGAATTGAAGGTACGGCATTCAGAGGTTTCAGTGGTATTGCATTTAAGGCCGCGGACTCTCTGGAAGAATCCATAAAGAGACTGAACGCTTCTGAGATAAGTTATCGGATCGGGGAGGAATGCCAGGCCCACACAACTCTTCCTATCGAAGAAAACCAAGTGTTCCCCACGGTTTTTCTTGTTAAATATCACTTTGATACTAGCGGCTGGATTGAACGTCTTAAAAATGAATTTGCTGAGTGTTCTGGTGGAAAATTTCATATCGGACGTTTTAAATCTCTCTCCATTAACCAAAGAGCTCCAGCCAATTTGGCAGATAAGTTTCAGATTAACGTCGGTGATAAGAACCAAATTTTCTTTGAATCACGCATTGGCGACAATGCTGTTATTTCTGATTTGATTGAAAATTTGGAGATAATAATTGCCTAACGACCGCTTTGAATCCGATGGCTTGCCTTTTCGCTGTGCTTCAAGACAAGCTGCGGCTCAACTGGAGAGTTAGGCATCCAGGAAATTTCGGCTCATGAATAACCGAAAGCCAATCAGTGAGCTTACCGGCTTGGGTCCGAAGTCTCAGGAGATGCTTGCGCGAGCTGGCATCACTACTGTTGAGCAACTACGAAAATTGGGTTCGATAGAGGCATATGTACGAACCAAAACGGTAAATTCAGCAGTGAATCTTAATTTATTGTGGAGTCTTGAATCCGCAATCACCGGCGAGCATTGGCAAGATGTTGCAAAAAAACATCGAACCAGTTTACTGCTGGCACTGGAAGAGCGAGAAAAAAATGTCTAATATGACGTTCCAGTGGATGCCCTACACTCCGCAGCTTTTTACGCAAAACCTGCTCCATTCCGGTCACCATTGAACTTGGCGTTATGACAATCTGCTTTGGGAATTGTCCTGTCATGCATCTCACATCCGCGATCGGCAGGTTATGGCGCACTACGGCAGGTCTGCTAACCGTAAATTAATAAATTTCCAATGGCTGTTTTCATTGGAAGAGTCTGTAGTTTTTATTTACAGCTAAAGCGAGTCCTGAGCGATGTTTGCAGGCTGTTGGCAAATAATGCCGGTCTATTCTCATTTAATTCGGGTCGAACGCATCGGCTATTGGCAGTTAATCCGGGCCGAAAAAATGGCTGTTTGCAGGTCCTGTGGTTTATATTTGCAGGCCGTTACAGTTAGCAAACTACGTTCAACGACAGGAAAGGTATTGGGGCCCATGTTTAAATCTCACTCTTGTGCAGAGGAGTTTTAAGCATAAACACGAATGGTGCAGATGACTACTGATCAGTATACGTTCAGAAGTCCTATGCACATGACCAGCCTAAGCCAATGAAATGGTGCAGCCGCCTTCTGAAAATGACAGTTTTCAACTATTATCTAAATCTTTAAACTCAGTATCGCTGTTAATACATCTTAAGGAACATTTTTATGAACAAATCTGAACTCATCGATGCCATCGCCAGCCATGCCAATCTGACCAAAGCCGACGCAGGTCGGGCGCTGGAAGGATTAACCAAAACCATCGAATCCGTCCTGAAAGCCGGTGACTCGATTGCTTTGGTCGGCTTTGGCTCTTTTGAAATTAAAGAAAGAGCGGAACGCATGGGCCGTAATCCGCAAACCGGCGCTGCCATTACGATTGCCGCTGCAAAAACACCTTCCTTCAAACCCGGTAAAGGCTTGAAAGACGCGGTTAACGCTTGATCGTTTCGGGGCCGGTTACTGCGGCCCCATGCCCCAGCCTTCCAGTTCCGATTGCCGTTTGACCGTAGGCACATCCAGTTCGGTCATGCGGCCTTGGGTGCGGGTCAAGGTGTCTTGCCGGTTGCCGGTGACGGCACCATACCGTTGCGGATTGAGTCGGCTGCCAGTACCGGTCAATTGATCGAGATTGAGCATCGAAGCGGCATTTTCGGCGGTGGGTAAATGGTGGGTTTGCGCCAGGAGTCCCAGCCATTCGTCCAGATTGACCTGGCTCCAATCGACTTTGTCCAGATCCTCGACTTTGATGCCGGTGCACTCGGGAGCTTCAGCGGTGCCAAACCCCATGCCCAATTGTGGTTTGATTTGTTCGTTCAGGATCCTTGCCAGCGGCGTGTTGTAACAGCAATAGCTTTCCTTACGGATCAGACAGAGCCCAGTAATCGGGTCCTTACTATCGCAATAGGTGCCCAAGTCCTTACAGACTTTCAACTGTTTCTTGGCCGCCAGTTCATACTCCGGTATCTCGCACGACCAAACGATCTGGATGATCATAATCGCGATCATGACCGCCGTGTAGGCGGCCATCAGCGTGCTCAACATCGTGCCGGCAAATGCCGCTCCGCCACCCAGTTGAACGCCTCCCGATTGCGCGGCCGGCGTCAAGTTGCCCAGCGAATCAAATGCGACCTGCCCCCCGGCGCTGAACAGCGCATTGCCGGCCGCTTCACCAAACGTGCTGCCGATCCATTCCGCCACCGTTTTCATCAATTCGCCTTTCAATGAATCCAGCAAACCCTGCGAAGCAATATCGGTGGTGCTGAGCATGTCGGTGCCGACCAGATCATTGACGGTCGAGGCGAAATCCGCCTGGAAACTGTTCCAGGCATCCCCTGCCACGGAAAAGGGCGTGCGCATGGTTTCCCAAACGCCTCTGACGGCAGAGGTGGCGTCCATGCGCATCACGGCATTGTCCAATTGACTGGTGGCCAGGATCAAGTCGATGTATTGACTCAGTCCCATGCTGCCGGCGGGCGTTTTACAACAATCCACCAGCGTCACCACACCCCCGACCATTTTGCAGCTGGCCTCTTCGCCTTTGAATACCTCGCAGGAACTGGGATCTTTTTGTTGCAACTCGGCGTTGGCATAATCGCAACTCAAATCCATCGCCATTTGCTGGGCCGTATTAAGCAATGCCAGCGCCTTGGTAAAATCCTGACTTTGCGTCCGATTGACGGTTATACAATCTTCACCCATGCAGCGGATCGGACCGGAGCATTGCTGTTGCGTACGGCTTTGAATGCCGGGAATGCCGGCTTCTTGGCCGCAGTCATAGGTATCCACGCTATCCCAGCAGGTGCCCGAGGCCAAGGTATCCAGGCATTGACTTTTGATGAAGGCGCAACCCTGGTTCTCCAGATCAGCGCACGTCGTACTCGGGGTTCCCGCGTCGGGCGGCGACAAACAATGAGTGCCCGCCGAGTCCGTCCAGCATTGCCCGCTGCTGTTCAGATCGCACTGCCCCGCCGCGATGATGCTCATGCAGGTATTGCGAATGCCTGCGGAAGCAGCCACCGGCGCCTTGGCCAGATCGGACTCGCAAACCATCACTTGCGATACCGGATCGACGTAACATCCGGATGCGTTGGCCGGATCGTTGGTACAACTGAGCTGGCTGCCCGCCTGGCAAATCCCATCGGTAATGGCGCTGGCCAGATTTTGACAGTTCGGGCCGCTCCAACTCCACTCGTCCTGGGTCATCAGTTTCGACAAGTCATAACGCAGCCGGATGCGCGAATAACCCTCGCCATTGCCGCCGACCAGCGTGTCCTGTCGAAAGACCTTGTTGCCGGTGCTGTTAAACGCATAAGCCACATCCTTGTTGGGATGATCGACCCAGCTGCTGCTGAGTTCACAAGAGCCTCCCCAGCCGCTGGAACCGGTGTAAATCAGGCTGCCGTCATAGTAAACCCGGGCATGATCATCGAATTCCACATCCTCCAGAGTGGCGCTGATAATCGCCTCGGGATGCAGCACATGATAAGTGACCTGCCAGCTGAACACGGCGCAACCGGCCGACCAATAATTATCGCCGACCACGCCGACATACAAATCCATGCAGCCCGGCCCGCAACTTGACAATCCACCATTTCCCGAGACATAGCTGAGCAGCGGTTCGACTTTTACTTCATGCGTTGCGGTACAATTTTGCGGTACGGTCGGCTGCCTTAAACACAACTGATAATCGGGAATGTGAACCGGCTGCGTGGTCGTGGTTTGGGTCGTGGTGGTCGTGCAGTCCGAGAACGACGCTGCCCACGGCGTAAAATCGTCAAATACCTGATCGCCGGCCTTCCAAAAGGGGTCATTTTGTAAGTCCGGATGCGATTGGTGCGCATTGTTGATGAGGGTGCGATAGGCTTCGCCGGTGGCGCTGTTTTCACCGTTCAAAATCGTTTGGGCATCGAGCCCGGCGGCGATCGTGCCGGGGTTATTGCCATACAGACTGGTGAGGTTGGCCGTGGCAGTGTTAGCATTGTTTGCATCCGGAAACAGGGTGCCGATATTGATCGTACTTTCTTGCGTCGTGCCAGGATTCATCGTCATCGTGCCACCGCCGGCATCCACGGGAAACTGAAAGGCCTCCAGAAGTTGTTGTCCGGTTTGCTGTCCTTCGCTGCCTGCGGCCTGCATGGGATCCGCCCAGGTCACAGCGAACGGCGTCCAGGCCATGGTAATGCTCAGCGTCATGGCGAGCGAACGCGTCAACCGGAGATGACGATCAAAAAACGCGCCCAAGCCCATCTAAAGCCCCACGCAGCAGTCCTGCCAGCGCCACAAGATATAGAGATGATCCTCCCCCGGTCCGGGAAAAGTGCGTCCGGCGCCCCAGGTGAAGGTGGTTTCGCCGATCGCGTGATTGGATTCGGTTTCCGCGACCGGATAAAACATGCTGAGCCGGTATTGGGATTTCGGGATGAAGGGATAAATCAGCCCGCCGCACAAGGCATCGTTTCCCGAGGTCTTCCAGGCCAAGCCCCGGCGATGCAAGGCCGCCGTCGCCCGGGTGGCCAGTAAACTGGAAATGCGCGGATCGGTGCCGTAGCTGGTCGGTGAAATCCCGGATAAGGGATACATATGCCCCCAGGCGCCGGCACACCAGAACAGAGCATCGAGCGGATTGCCGGTCGCGGCGGCGGCCGCATCGGCGACACAGGCGGCAATGGCCGCCGGATTGGCAAACAGCGCCGTTTCGGGACTGGTGAAAAACGCCAGCAAGTCGCTGTTCCAGGTGGGGTCGAGTTCCGAGACATACAGCAGATCGAAATCCCGGTAGCCGTCGGCGTTACAACGATCATCCCAAAACAGATCCAGCAAGATGGTGAGCGGAAACGCGAAGTAGTGGTAATTGAAAAACGCCATCTCGCTGGCGTCGAAATCGGCCTTGCCGGTGGTCGCGATCAAACGCACTTTCGAGGCACTGAACGTGTGCCCGCCCAAGGCCGGCGAGCACCAGGGATTTCTGACCACTTCGATCAGCCGGGCTGGATTCCATAGCCCGACGGTCATGCCCAATTGCGGCAACCCCAAAGGATCGGTGCAGAAGCAGAACTTCTGTTCGGTGGCGATACTCGGCACATTGCCGCCTCCGAGCGATGCACCGGCCGCACGGATCGGAAACAAGCAGCTCCAGCAAATATCGGTGATCAGTTTACCGGACCATAGCTCGGCATCGGCGCAGAGTGGATCCATCGTTTTGCTCGTCGTTTCGGCATGGGCGGCGACCGTCAGGCTCAAAAGTAACCCAAACAGCCATGCTGGAGTCGGCCGTTTCATGACCGCTCTCCTACCGCCGGTTTTAGGACTTTGCGTTCCCGGACGACGATTCGTTTGCCGGCCTGTTCGACCACTGCCGGCACCTGCTGCAACTGGAAGCGCTGACGCACATCCGGTGTCAACAAATATACCGGCGCATCGAGCGTTGTTTCCAGATTCTTTAAGCCTTCCCAGCCATCCTCACGAGATAGCTGCGTCGCGAGATACAGGACGCGTGCGTTCTTGTCCCGGCAGGACAACTGCCTGACGGTATCGATCTGGGCTGGTTGGGTAGCATCGAAGACGATCAAGCACAGCCCAAAGGCCATTTGGTCCAAAGGATTGACGGTGTGTCCGGCACGAACGATCAGATTGCCGTTGGGCGCGATCAGATCCCGCGGCGCGGTGACGGTCAGATCAATGGTTCGGTCCCGATCTTCCCGAGACGCCGGCAACACTTCGAATTGGCGTTTTTGCCAAAAGCGGGCGATGGCCTGCTGTTTTAGCCGCGGCCCATCCAGCGTAGCCAAACGGCTTTTGATGGCTTCGAGCAGATCGATTTCGGCAATAGCATACACCTCGCCGAAGCGTCCCAGATCGCCCTGGCGTCCGTCTTTCTGGCGCGCCTTGACCCAATCGAGACTGGTTACACCCTTGACGCGAACCAGCGCCCTGCCCTGCGCCTCGACGACGATTTCGGGAACGGTAGTCACCTTCCATTTCTGAAAACGGGTCGGATCGATCACGATATTCGGTACCGGATCGATGTCTTTCAACAGCGCTTTCAAATCGGCGAAAAACTCCGGCAATTTTTGCCCGGGCTTGGGGCCACGGAAGACCAGCAAGACATCCTCCTGGTCCGAGGCCTCCTGAAAGATGCCCTTGAGGACCGGTTTCCCCAGCGAGAACGAGACGAACATCACCCGTATCGGTTTGCCTTTGGGGTGGATTGCCAGTCCATCGGGCATCGCAGCCAAGGCCTTGGACTGTGAAGCATTGACGAGTTCCAACGCTTGCCGATTGGCTTCGGCCTGATGGGGGTTGCTGTTCAGCCAGGCGGGCCTTGGCTGTCCTTCCAGACGCTCGAGAATGGTTTGCGACCGGGCCAGCCAGTCCTCTTCGGCCTGCGCGAGACTTTGAATCAACAAAATCGCCAGCATGATGAATCCGCTCAATAGACGTACCAAACATGATTGCCGCGTGTGCTTAAAAAATCGCATAAGCCCGACCAATCACCTGGTGGTCATAGACGTATCCCCAGTAACGAGAATCGAAACTTTTTGGGGTTTTTCCGGTAACCCAATACGCGGCCGTCGGGATGGTTTCGTCGCGTTTAAAGGTGGACGGCGGTTTTCTGAGCTTCTCGGCCAGCGGCAAACCTTCAATGATGACGGCCCCGTTAATCCGGGTTTGACGGCTGTCGACCTGGACGCGATCGCCGGTGACGCCGGCGGCGATCTTGACGATGATCTGGCCGTCCTTGAAATACGGTTTCATATTCTCTGCCCGAAAAGCGATCAGATCACCACGCCAGATGTCCTTGTTGTAGGTATCGATGAGATAAATACGTTTGTCCGGCAAACAGCGGTCGACCTGATCATCGCCGCCGATCAAAAACCGCTGACCGACGTAGTGCTCCACGGCCAACAGCAGGATCAGAAGTGGCAAGGCTTTCAGCAGAAACGGCCCGAGCGGGACTTTGGACCGAATGTTTCGAAAGGACGTCTTTCGTCTCATGGCTTCACTGCCCTTCCGGCCTGACATAAGTATCGTCCGGTGCCGCAACCACGGCCGTCGAGTCCAGCACCAGGTAACCGGCGTTACTCAACTTGGCAGCCAGACGCTGCCACTCTTCGACGGTCCGGGCCATTTGCTCCGGGGTGGCATTCGGCGGAATCGTCTGGATCAACCGGGCTCGATCCAGCACAAAAACCGGGGTGATCAGATTCAATCGTTGCAATGGCGCTTTCAGCATCTGAATGGCCACGATCGTGCCGCCCATGAGACCCAAGACCAAAGCCATGAGGCCGATCCCCAGCCACTGTTTACCGGCCATGGGTGACCTCCCGCTCTTTGGCTTTGCGGCTGCTTTGCAGTTGCTGAATCGCATCGCCCAGACTCAATCCTTGGCGGCGCAGTTGTTTCAGAGCCTGCACATCTTCCGGCTTGGTGGAAAACAAAAGCCGTTTAAACGGGTCGACGATCAGCCGGCCGATTCCCGAGCCCATCTCGGTCAGGAAAAAGATTTCAGAATACGCGCCCGGCAGGGTATGGACGGTCTTGAGCAATTCGTAACCGCCGTCCGACAGCGGCAGCCTTCGGTCCTGTTTCATGCCTTCGATAACTTCGGCTTTCTGGCCCAACAGATACATATTCGCCGAGTTCTCGACGATAGCCCGGCCGGCGGCATTGCGGTACAGGTCATTGACCGACTGGGTAATGGTGACCGCCGCCCCGCCGTATTTACGAAAACGCCGATAGCCGTGTTCCATGAATTTGGCGACATCACCCTCGGTGAGCAGATCCCAGGCTTCATCGATAATCACGATCTTGGGACGGTTGCGTTCGCCGAGATACATTTCCTGCTGGATTTGATAGATCAGTTGCAGCAACACGACCTGTTGCAGGTGTTTCCGGCCTTTCAGCTCCTCCAGTTCCAGCACCGTGAAATCGTTGCTGAAGCGGGCGTTGTTGCGGCCATTGAAATAACAGCCATATTCGCCGCGGCTCGTGAACGGAAACAACTGCTCGCCGACATCTCTGAGGCGCTGATCGTCTTCCCGGCAGAGGATGGCCGCAATGTCGTCGACCGACATTGCCTGGGCTTTCTCGGTCCAGAGGTTTTTCAGAACGCGCTTCAAACCGGCCGTTTGAAAATCGCTGAGCTTTTCCGTGGGCGCGGCCATTTGACTGACGAGCCCTGCCAGCATGTCGGCTTCCTCTTCAAAGTTCTGCACGATTTCGAAGGGATTCATGCAAATCCCCGAGCTGTGGGTAAATTTGACAAAATCGCCTTCCAGGACTTCGCAGAGGTTTTCATAGGAGCGGCCGACATCGATCGTCCAGATTTGCGCGCCCTCGGTCAGGTAGCTGACGATAATTTCGTTGGTCAAAAACGATTTGCCCTTGCCGGATTCGGCGGCAATGCAGAGATTGTAGTTGCCGGTGGTGTCGAACAGCGACACCGCCATGTGTTCGCCGTTGCGCGAGACAAAATTCAACGTCGGCGTGCCGGTGCCGGCCCAATCGCCGAACAGCGGCAGCAACGGAATCGCATGCCGGGTGGCCAGGGTGCGATAGCGCTTGAGATCGGCTATCGCGGCCCGTTCGGCCCCAAACGGCAGGCAATTGAGAAAGAACGGCAAACAAAAATACTTGTCTTCCAACAGCTGAAAGCCCAGTTCCCGGAAATACACCCGGGCATTCGAAATCGCCGCGGATTCCTCGCCGTCATCGCAGAACAACACCAGGCCAAAATAGCTCCGTATCGGCCGGTCGCCGTCGCCATAGGCATCGAACAGCACATCGAAATTATGCTTGCGCTGGATCAGCGCCGGCAGGAAACGGGCTATCGGCGTATTGACCTGATTGGTGATGAACTGCCTGACGCCTTCCTGGCGGGCGCGGGTGGATTCGGCATCCGGGTAATGCAGCGTCAGGCTGATGAGCGTATTCTGGCGAATGCCGCGCGTGCCGGACAGAATGTCGCCGAGATAGCTTTTGGCGCTGCCGAAATAGAAATGATCGGGCGTGCGCTTGGCGGATAGGGTTTTGACCCGCTTTGGGCCCAGCCAGACGCCCTTCTCGTCGGTCTCCAGCGCATTGTCGTAATCCAGCAGCTGGTCGCGGATCAGTTGCGCCGGGTCGCATTCGGGAACGACGCGGTCTTTCCAGCCGGCTTCGGAATTCCAATTGAGGACCGTATTCAGTACCCGCACATAGTGATCCGCGTCGAGCACGTCAGGATTGAGCCCGATGGTGGCCAAGGATTGTTGGGTCGCCCGCTGCAATTCCGCGGCCCTGACTAATTCATTTTCGCTGGGCCGGGGGTTAACGATGGGCAGCTTGACGGTCACGATCACCTGGCTGCGGCGCAGGCGCGCCCCGGAAACCGTTTCCGGCGCTTTACCGGTTCCCTGCCGCAAAAAATCGATGCTGGCTTGCGTCATCGCTTTATAGATCGTCTTCTGCTGTTTGAGCCGGCGGGTCTGCATGATGGCCAACGATTCTTCAATGTCCGGCGATGTCCAGAGACTCACCTGCAGCAGGGTCTCGGTCGGCCAGTCCTGATTCAGCAACACATTGACCCGGGCCGAAACGCTCGGATCGGCGCCGGTCAGCGGCCGGCAAATAAAACCGAAGCCGATGCTCGCGTCCGCGAGCAGGAAAAGCTGGTGATCGGGATCATAAGCCAATGCCGAAAACAGGGAATCGGCAGGATGAATGCGGGAAGGTTTCATGAGGCATCCTGCAGCATGGATTGGGCTTCAGCCTCCTGAGTAGCCGTCCCTAACAAGCGTATCGTGTAAGGATGGCGACTGAGTCGCAGGGCGCGCCCTTTGCGGATAAGTTCACGGGCGCGCGCCGGATGACAGGAATTGAGCGGCCGCCCATCGCTCGCCACGACCTGAACACGCACCACGCTGGAAACCCGAGTTGAAGTTCGACAGTTGCCCGCCGCCTTCTCGGAATGGGAATGGCTTCCGGTTAACTCGTTCATGTCGCACTCACAGCGTGGCGGTGACGATATTGGTAATGATCGTCGGGGCGGCGAACAAGCCGACGCCACTGGCAATACCCAACACAAAACCCATAATGCTGCCTCGCACGACGCCGGCAACCAAACCCACGATCACAAACACGATGGCGATGATACGGCCGAGCAATCCTTCCACCCAGCCGGTAAGCAACGTCCAGACATTGTTGAACTCGGTGCCGCCGGCTCCCGCCAGCGCATCGGGCGCCAGCATGACCAGCAATAGGGATGCCAGGACTACCGACGCGCCCGTTTGACGTGACAATCTCATAAAAACGACCTCATGGGGAAATGAAAAGACGGTTGCCCGTCCTGTCTCGGACCCAATGTCCGGCTCGCCCAAGCGGTTGCCCGCGGCTTCTCGCCCATCCCGATAAGGATGGGCGGAAGGATGGTTTAATGTGTGTTCGGCGCCTTGGATGGGCCTGGCGGCATGCCTTCGATCTCGGTACCGGCCTGATCCCGGTCTAGCGGTCTTTCCGGAGGACGTTGCTCGATTTGCAGCGGAATCAGCGACGGGCTGACCGTCGGCGCGCTTTTACCGATCATCCAGCGGCGGGGTACAAGTTCGGTGTACACATAGCCCGAGACCATCAGATCGCCGTCACTGTCCTCCCAGGGCGCAATCCAGATGCGCATGACCTGAGCCGGGGTTCGAATCGGCGTGGGATCCTCGATTTTAGGGACGGGTTGTCGAGCATGACTCGGAAAACCGGTGGTTGCGCCAACTTTAACCTCCTCAAGTTTGGTGGGCTCAGGCTTGGGCGGTTCCGGCAAAGCCTTGTCGGTCACCTGATAGGCTTCGGTGGTGGACAGACACTTGGGGTCGTCCGGCATGCCCTTGCAGCCGTATTGCGTGGCGCAGCCGGCACTGAGGAAGACGGTCAGCCCCAGGATAATCAGCCGAATCAACCGGCGCGGGCTCACGGCTTTTTCTCCGTTTTGTCGGTCTTGGCTGGGGCTTGGACGACAGCAGGTTTGTTTTCCAGCCAGTCGGTCAGCGATTCGGGCGCGCCGCTGTGCGTGCGGCCGTCCGGAGCGATCAGAAACGGTACCCCGGGCAGACCAAACAGCTTGGCGGTCACGATCGCCCGTTGCAGCGGCTCCTTGTTACAAGACGCAGGATTATCGGTTGGAAGACCGGCATAATCCTGTTTCAGGAGGCGCTGGCGGACGCTGTCCTGAACTTTTTGATCTTTTGAGGCTTGCTGACAGGCCAGTTGCACGACGATGTTTTGCGATTCCTGGCCCAGGATCGGCACCATGACCAGTTTAAAGGCATAGCGGTCCTGCAAGGCTTGCAGATCTTTCATGACCTTGCCGCAATACGGACAGCGCGGATCGATGAAGATCAGCACGGAATCTTTGCCGCGACCGACGGTGACAGGACCCAAATCGTCGATATTGAGTTTCATCCGGGAGAGATCAATCCGTCTGGCGATGCGGTCGATGTCGGGAAGGTCCTTGATTTCCTGCTGGGTCCAGACATCGAGCAATTTGCCGCCGTACAGCGCAAAGCGGCCGTTGCTCGACATGAATACGATCTGCTCGCCGGTCTTGACCATTTTGAGCCCGGTAATCGGCAAATCCTGCATACCGTCAATTTTGACCGACATCAAGCCGGCGGCGATATCGGCCGGTGAAATCTTGGGCGCATCGGCCGCCATTACGGCAGTACCTGGGCAAAGCAGTAACAGAAAAGCAAGTCGGCTAAGACAATTCATGGTGTCGATCGTTAGGGGTTGAAATGATGGCAACAGCTTACTGACTTCGGTAAGTCAGACAAGGACAATAAATGGCAAAAATGCCCCTCTTTTGCATCAGGCCGGGGTTTTCAATTTGAGCGCCGTGCCTTTTTGCACGATGAAATTGACCTGTCGGGTAGCATCGACTTCGATCACCGGGTAAATCTCTTCGGCCATGTCCATATAAAAGTGCGAGAGGCGCTCCATGGCATAACCCGCCCCTTTGAGCGCACCGCCTTCCATGGACTGGGCGGAAAAGGCGCTTTGAAACGGCGTTGTGCCGGCTAGGCTCCCCAGACCGCCGGTCAGCAGCACCGGAACCTGGTTACGGCCGAAGGCATCGGAAAAGCCGCGCAGAAAGCCGGCCATCATCGACTGCGCCAGCAAGGCGCCTTGTTTGGAAACGACACGGCCTCTGACGCCGTTCTTGCCATCTTCCCCAGTCGCGTAAGCGTTCATCGGCACTTCAATCACGCCGCCGTCCTGACGCACGCAGGAAAACGTCTCTCCACGAAAATAAGCGCGTTCGGCGCTCAAGTCGCCGAAGCCTGCGGCCAGCAGAAAGCATTCGCGCAAATCCGCATGGAAGCGATTGGGCAAAATGGCTTCCTTTTTGATCCGGAACAATACCGGCATCGGCTCCTTCTTGGCCTTTTTACCGGTGGGCGCATCCAGTCCGTTCAACAAGACGCCGGTCAGAATGCTGCCGGCCGGGATAAAGACTTCGCTGTGCCTGGCGGATGGCTCGGGCGAGGGTTTCCCTTCCGGTCCCCTTGGTGACGCCTTGTCATCCTTGATCACGCGAATCTGCAAGGCCGCCTGCGGTTGGGTATTGGGAGATGCACGCCCTCCGGATATGCCGGGATTGCCCGAATTCGGACCGGGGATGGCTGCTTGCTCGAAAACACGAGTCAGATCATTGGGATCCGGCGTGGTGCGGGTCACACTCAATCGCCGATCGGACGAATTAGGCAAGGGTAAGACGGCACCCGATGTCGAGGCCGCATCCGGGAGCAAAGCCCCAGGCGTTGCCGCTTTGTTCCGGAGCGCTTCCAGTTCACCGGAGACGGCTTTCAATTTGGCGTCATAGGCTTCCCGCTCGGCCAGGGTCCATTGTTTGAAGCGCATCTCATCGGATTGTTGCTGGCGTTTTTGCTGCTCTTCAATCGCTCCCAGACGGCGGCCCTGCTCTTCGTTCTTCTGCAGCAGATCACGTAACTGGGCGGAAATGCCGTCGATCCCCAACGAGCGGGGATCGCTATCGGTGAGTATGTGCTGGATCGTAGCCTGCTTGCTGGAAGGCCTGACGACTTCCGGAGACACCGAAGCCAAACCGATGATCGTCGCGATCAGTACAGTACCGATGCTGCCCACGACGACATTCCGTTTGGCAGTCGGGCTCAGCGCCGACCACCCCTTATCGATACCGGCCATCAAGGCATCCTCCCGTTCAGCAAGGACGGTCTGACCGTGATGGCAGCCTCGTCTTTTCGTCTGACCGCGACATAGAGTTCGGTCGATTCACCAGGTCCCAGCACCATTTTCGGCCAGGCGGCCACGGCCAGGACCTCGTCCTGGGTGGAAGCACAGGCGCGTTCATCGAATTCGATCGGGGTGACGCCGGTGTTACGGGCGACACCCACGAATATCAACAGCTCTTGACCTTCCAGAAGCTGGCCGGTGTAAATTCTTAGCCGGTCTTGATGACAATGGATTTGTTCGGATTGACTCGGATCGCGTAATGAAAACCCGGCGGGCGTCTTTTGCAGTCCCAGATCGCGGAACAATTGCTTCAAGGTAGTGATGTAGTCCTGCTCCTGGTTCGCGGGTTGACCGGACGAAGTCGTGCTTTGCCGCTGCCATTGCGTCAGCCGTTTGTAAGTCTCCTGATCCAGGCTGAGATGGATTTCCCGGGCAGGTATCCGTTTGGGAATCAGCGTCAACGAGAGTGCAATATCCTGATTGTCGCCGGGGGTGATGTACAAGGTCACCGGCGTTTCATCGGCGGTCGCGACATAGACGATCTTGCCTTTGGTGCTGGTGGTCGCTTGACTGGTCGTGGTCACCACCGGGTTGTCGAACGGCGTCACCAGCCGGTTCAAATGGCCAACCGCAATCGGCATCAGCTCGTTGATGCCGGGCTTGACTTGAAGGGTTTGCGGCGCGACGGAAGTGGCCGCCTGCTGAGGGAGCGTATTGAGGACACTGGCATCGACGGGCGGCAATTCGACCAGCAGCGGAGGCTGATCAGTTGCCCTACTTGGCACATCCAGCAAGGGCGCAGTTTCCACCGTATGACCGGCTTTAAGCGGTTGTGTGGGTGAAGCGTTAGCCGGTAATTCCTCGGCGGATAGCGACATACTGATGATCAGCAATAAAACGAGCGGATAACAGGCACTGTTCATGGCGTTGCGGCTCTCTGTGGCGATGGCGCGGCTTTCAGGCGTTCCAGCGTTCTGGGGTCTTCGGGATAAACATCAATGAACTCCAGGCGGGGCCGGTAGTTTTTGATGGCAATGATGAATTCGTAGGTACGCGGCTTGATGTCCGGCTTGGAACTGGGACCCTGGCTTTTGAGTTCGCCGCTGACAAAGACCTTGTTGGTTTCGGCCTCATAATCCACATGCCGGGGCGTAAAGCTGATCGCGACCCGGTCCATTTTGATCGCCTTGATCTGATCGGTCATCGCATCCAGCACGGTGCGGTAGATCTCGGGCGCCAACAGCGGCTCGATGGCGATTTTCAGGAAATCGGCATTGGCCGGTGTGGTGTTGCCCAACAATTCGGCCAGAAACAGGCCCCAGGACTCCTTGAACTCGCTGGAAGCCGCCGTTCGGGTCACCTCGACTTCTTTCGTCAAGGTCGGCGGTACCAGAATAATGCTGCGTTCGGTGCGCCAGGCGGCCAGCGAGGTAATCACGCACACCACCAGCAACCCCAGGATGATGATACGGCTGAAACGGTTCTCGGCCTCGTGCCCTTCCCAGGTACGCAGAAAATCCGAAAGCCTCACGGGTAAAACCGCCGAATAAAGGGATTGGGAATGGTGATCGCTTTGCTGGGCAGCAAACCCAGCCAATAGATCGCATGTAAGGTATAACCGTCCGGGCGGTTGTCACGAAAGCGCCGGTAGAATTTGACGGCGATGGCGCCAATGGCCAGAGCGGGAATGAATTGATCGATCAGCATGCCGGTAAGCATGCACACCATGAAAGGCACGATTTCATCGGCGCTCCACAGCAGGAGGTGAATCGGATCGTCGATGGTTTTAGGGATGGCAACGGGTTCCATAATGATCTCCGGGAGGGGATGATCATTATTTTGATGAGTTGAAAGCCCTCGTAGGCCGCAATAAATCTCCTTACCGAGGATTTTTTGTTGGGCGTCGTACTATTTTTTGTGGCATCGGAATAAGATAATCCTATCCGAAAAAGGTGGTTGCTTGATAAAAGATATTTTTTTATTTAGAGGCTTTGTTTGGCGTTTTTCAACTTGAAAATTAGAGCAAGTCTTAAAGCGGTCATCCACAAATATAAAATTGAGGAGAAATCAATGGCTCAGGCCGACCCACAGCGGAAGTTGCCCATACAAATAATTAGTCGCTCCTAAGCGGACACCCAGGTAGGATTCCTCACCCTTAAATTTTAGAAACGGGGTCGCCCGCCAAAAACATTCCAATTTACATAATGCTGGGGTTATGCAGAATGGTCTGTTTTGCCCGCTTAACACGTCCTGCCCTACATTGAAGCGCCCATACGCCATGTGTTTCAATGTTGATAAGGGTTAATACTTTCACAGTCTCTTATTCTAGCTCTCTGTACACGACAAAAACTGTAAGTCATTGATTAGCATAGAGGGCACATAAAGGACTTGAAAGTCCATCGTCAATCGGTTTCACTCTCTTGTGACCAAACAGGAGATGAAATGGAATTGAGCGATGGACTGAGGGTGATTCTAAAAGGACATTTGGGCTGGGGCAAGTGCCGTGTAGATTGTTTTATCGGGATGCTGTTGGCGTTAGTATGGCTGAAGCGCATGAATCTGACACAGTTGGCGTTAGCGTTTGCCAGCGAGGCCGACCCGAAATCCCGTTATCGTCGGTTGCAGCGCTTCTTTCAGGAAGTCGTCTTTGATTATGATGCGTTGGTGCGCCTGATCATGCCGTTGTTTGATTTTCAGGAGAAATCGTACTATCTGACCCTGGACCGGACGAACTGGAAGTGCACCCAAGGGCATAAAGGGTGAAAAGAATCTCAACATTCTGACCCTGGGTATCGTCTACCAAGGGGCGGCGATCCCGGTGTATTGGCTGGTGCTGAACAAACAGGGCAACTCCAGCCAGCGTGAGCGCATCGCCTTGCTGCAACGATTTATCCGCCAGTTCGGACGGCGCGGGATTTTGGGCATCCTGGGCGACCGCGAATTTATCGGCGATCAGTGGTGGCAATGGCTCAGCGACCAGGAAATTCCTTATCTGATCCGGATCAAGGAAAACCAGTTGCTGACGGAGCTCCACAGTTCCGAACGACCTGTGCGGTCGTTATTCACCGACCTGAAAGTGAGCCAAAGTCGCGCGCTGAGAAAAAGGCGTCGTATCGGTCGGCAGTGGGTATGGCTCAGCGGCATGAAGCTGGACAGCGGCGAACTGTTGATTCTGGCCGGCAACCAGCGTTTTCCGCAGCCGCTGGAAGTCTATGGTTTGCGCTGGGAAATCGAGCATCTGTTCCAATGCCTGAAAGGCCGAGGCTTTCATCTGGAAGAGACACGACTGACCCGCTATTTTCGGATCAAAAAGGTGATGGCGCTGTTGGCCCTGGCCTTTTGTTGGGCGCATAAGATGTATTAGTTCAGACTTAACCTGACACTGAGGCTTGAAAAAGCTGAGGGTTACTGGTGAGATAGAAGTGTCTGCTTTTTATCACACCGAAAGAGGTAACCCTCATGCTTGAGAATAACGTAAGAATCATCAAACATAAAGTCGGCCTGTTAAATCTGGCCGAAGAACTCGGCAACGTGTCGAAAGCCTGCAAGACCATGGGCTTGTCGCGGGACACGTTTTACCGCTACAAAGCGGCAGGGGAATCCGGCGGTGTAGAAGCCCTATTCGACAAGAGTCGGCGGCAGCCGAATCTGAAGAACCGTGTCGATGAAGCCACGGAACGAGCGGTTCTGAGCCATGCCCTGGATTACCCGGCACATGGGCAAGTCAGGGTCAGCAATGAACTGCGCAAGGCCGGCGTCTTTGTCTCAGCCAGCGGCGTACGCAGTGTCTGGTTGCGCCATGGTCTGGCGAACTTCAAGGCGCGTTTGAAAGCCCTGGAAGCGAAGGTGGCGGAACAAGGCTTGATTCTGACCGAAGCGCAGGTCGCCGCCCTGGAAAAGAAAAAGCAGGATGACGAAGTCAGCGGTGAAATCGAGACGGCGCATCCCGGCTATCTGGGCTCCCAAGACACTTTCTATGTCGGCACCTTTAAAGGCGTCGGGCGCGTGTATCAGCAGACCTTTGTCGATACCTACTCGAAGGTTGCCTTTGCCAAACTCTATACCACCAAGACCCCGATTACCGCGGCTGACTTATTGAACGACAAGGTGTTGCCGTTCTTCGAGCAGGAACAGTTGCCGATGCTGCGCATCTTGACTGATCGGGGCAGCGAGTATTGCGGCCGGGCAGAAACCCACGATTACCAGCTCTACCTGGCAATCAACGACATCGAGCACAGCAAAACGAAGGTCAGATCGCCGCAGACCAACGGCATCTGCGAACGCTTCCACAAGACGATCCTGCAGGAGTTTTATCAGGTCGCCTTGCGTAAGAACCTGTATAACGATCTGGCGGCCTTGCAAAAAGGACCTGGACGATTGGCTCGGTTACTGTAATAATCAGCGAACGCATCAGGGCAAGATGTGCTGTGGACGCACCCCGATGGCCACCCTGATCGCTGGCAAAATGGTCTGGAAAGAAAAATATCCAGGCTGAATTTAACCGGACAGACTCTTCGAAAAATCCAGTGACTGTCAGATTAGGTTTGAATTACTACACCCTCTTAGGCATTATCTTCCACCTGCCAATTCAATGAATGTGCCTGTTGAATATGATGCCTCATCAGATAGCAGCCACATGATTGCATTTGCTACTTCGGTGGGGTGTCCACCTCGTTTCATTGGCAAAGATTCTTTTATCCGATCTACACGCCCTGGCTCACCACCATCAGCATGCATGTCGGTATAGATAAATGCAGGGCGCACAGCGTTAACGCGAATGCCTTCTTCCGCCACCTCGCGGGATAGACCTATAGTAAGCGTGTCGATAGCGCCCTTGGATGCTGCATAATCAACATATTCACCCGCTGACCCAAGTCTTGATGCGGCAGATGATACATTAACAATAGCTCCGCCTTGCCCTCCATGTTTTATGGACATGCGTTTCACGGCCTCTCTTGCGCATAAAAAAGAACCAACTACATTCGCCGCTAGAATTCTATTTAGTCGGGCAGCATCAATATCCTCAACCCTCATTTGCCTTTCAAGAATGCCGGCATTATTGACCAGTGCCGCAATAGGCCCCATTTTCTCATCAATGATTTTAAATAGATTTTTAACATCCGATTCCAAAGAAACATCTGCTGCAACAGCGATGGCCTTTCCGCCGCTTGCTTCAATCTCCTCAACGACTGTGTGAGCAGCTGTTTGGTTTTTATGATAATTGACACACACATAATATCCGCAAGCAGCTGCAAGCCGCGCCGTTGCTGCACCAATTCCACGACTACCGCCAGTTATCAGTATTACTTTAATCATTTATATAAGGTGCTCGACTTTTGGTTTATTTACCTAAGGAAGCGCTGATTAAATCCTTCGACAAGGTCAGGATGAACGGTAAGTGGTTGATTCCGTTCTTTGTGAGCTTGTCGAACCATGAGCGGAATCGATTTATTCAGCAATTCCCCAGGGAATTAGATAGTTAACAACATATTTACCGCAAAATTTACATCAACACAATAAAGCCTTGATTTGCATTTGTTTTCCTCTTCCGTATACCATCGGTACAAAGTAACAGTGATTGGTAAAGATCAAATTTCAACCATTGAGTCAGATGGAACGTTCGACTGCAAGGGTCAGATTTACTCAGACACCAGCCACTACTATCCCGTAATTATGGCATTCTACGCAACTAGAGCTTTACGTTCTCACGCAGTCCACAATTGACGGCACCACAATCATTAACCCCACACTTCCAAAACCGCTTTCCCGACTTGGCCAGGCCGGGCCAGCCGTTGGCGCGCAGTTGTTGGGCAATCAGGTAATTCATCAGGCCGTGGCAGTTCAGCAGAACGTTGCCATGCGCTTCCGCCAACCCGGCCAGCCGGGTTGCGGCCTGTCGAGCCCGACAATTGGCGGCTGCATAAGCTTTGCCGTTTTGCGAGAAACCGGCCAACCAGAGTAACCGGCAAAATGTCACCCAAACCGCAATGGGCAATGTAACCGGGCCGCCGCCGAAATGCGGAAGCACCGATTCGCGAAACAAGCTATCCGTAACATGCATATTGGCCAACCCCACCGCATGAGCCGATTCGACCGAGCGCCACAAGTCGCTGCACACCACGTAGTTAGGATGGTGCATTTCCGCCATTGTTTCCGGCGGCGGCCTGTCTAAGATGCCGGCTTTAAAACCGGTGCACATGACGGGCAACAACGGCGTGGGGCCAGCGTCGGTGTACAGTTTCGGACAGCCTTGCAAGATGTAGGTGAACTCGTCCTGCTTGCTATGTGCGTGGCGCAAAGCCGGTATCGCCCCCGGCGCCATGCAAGTCACAAATGGCTTGCGGATACAAAGATTTTCTTGCCCGCGGCGGCACTTGATCCGCTACGGTGCTAATTGGGAACGCTGATTCAGTCATATAGAACCATCCGAAAGCAGATAAAAAATACAAGATTAATCGACAAACGGCGCACAGATAAAATCAATGTCGCCGTAGTCGCAACCGCACTGGCTCAGCTGCGCGGTGATTTGGCCGCGATGATGGGTTTTATGTAGCAACAAGGTGGTCAACATGATCCCTACACTCAAATCCTTGTCCTGCCCGGTGGACAGGCTGCGAAACGCGATGCGCCGTTGCAAATCGTCGGCTTGCAAGTCTTGAATCCAATCCAGCAAGGCTTGGTCGCAATTGGCTTGCGCCGCCCGCAATTCGTCGAAATCGGCGTAAAGCTCCAAGTCCAAGCGCTGGTAAGGCGCGGGCCGCCCTTGCAATCGGGCCAGCCAGACGCGATCACCCAACAGCAAATGGTTCAAGGTACCATGGATGGAACCAAAAAATACGCCGCGATCCCGTTTGCGTTCGTCGTCCGCCAATGTGTCGCAAGTACCATACAAACGCTGGTTCACCCATTGACTGTAACGTGCCTGCAACAGCAAATTTTCCAGAAAATTCATCTTTCACCTCCGCACTCTATGGCTATAGTCCGCTGAAAAGCCAGTTGCAACCGGAGGAACACTGGTCCGGGGCAACTAGGCAATAGTCGGCAGTCGATACTGGCCACCGGAATAAGTTCCGCGCCGGTACCGGTCAAAAAACATTCGTCGGCGGCGTACAAATCGTAAACGCCCAAAGGCTGTTCGCAGGTTTCAATGCCGTCGGCTTGCGCCAATTCCAACACCAAAGCGCGGGTGATGCCTTCCAGCGCGCCTTCGCAGCAGGATGGCGTCAATAAGCGGCCATTGCGGACGATGAACACATTATCGGAGGTGCCTTCGGCCACCCGGCCTTGCGCGTTGAGCAGTATCGCCTCGTCGACGCCGGCATGGTTGGCCTCGATTTTCGCCAGAATGTGGTTCAAATAATTCAGGCTTTTGATGCGCGGATCCAGGCCGTCGGCCGACAAGCGGCGCACCGACGACACCATCAAGCGCGCACCGGCCTGTTGTTGACCGATGTATATCATCGTCAATTGGTCGGCGATGGCGATAACATTGGGCTGCGAACAACTTTTGGGATTCAAGCCCAGCGGTCCGGCACCGCGCGTCACCATCAGACGGATATAGCCGTCGTCATCGGGAAATGCATCGATCAACCGCTCGATGACGGACGTTAATTCGTCGGTAGAGAGCGGTATTTCCAGCGCAATCGCCCGCGCCGACAGCTGCAGCCGCTGCAAATGCCGTTGCACCCGAAAAGCGCGGCGCCGGTAAAAGCGTATGCCTTCGAACACGCCGTCGCCATACAGCAAACCGTGGTCGTTGACCGGGACAACCGCTTGATCGGTGGACAACAGTTGGCCATTCAACCACGTTATCGAATGGGTACTCATCAAATTCTCCTGAAAATTTAGTGTCGGTTTTAGGATTTTCTGCCGGCCAAGACGCAAGCGACGACCAGTGAGGCGGTTGCCAATTGTTCAATCTCGACGCTTTCGCCGATCAAGGCCGAACCGGCCGCCATACTGAGAAACGGCTGCAGCAATTGCAGTTGGCCGATCCGCGCAGTGCCGCCCAATGCCAATCCGCGATACCAGGCAAAAAATGCCAGATACATGCTGACCACGCTGACGTAGGCAAAGCCCAACAGGCTAGGCCAGCGGACCAGCTCGAAGCGGGGCGGCGCGGCTTCCACTACCCATGGCAATAACAGCGGTGCGGTCATCAACAATGCCCAGCTGATGGTTTGCCAAGCGCCTAGCTGTTTCGCCAGCCGCGCGCCTTCGGCATAACCGTAGGCCGCGCAGGCAATCGCCGCCAGCAAATACAGATCCGCTTGCTGCAGCCCCGCCGAACCGGACAGATAGACGAAGACCAGGATAGCCGCGCTACCCAATGCCGTTGCCAGCCAGAATCGCCATGCCGGCCGTTCGCCCGATAACAGTACGCCGAAACCGGCGGTCAACAACGGTGTCAAGCCGACCACCACCGAACCATGCACGGCCGACACCTGTTGCAATGCCAATGCCGACAACAGCGGAAAGCCGATCACAACGCCGCCGGCGGTTGCGGCCAGCCTGAACCATTGACTGCCTTTGGGCAAGCGGCCGCCGCCCCACCACAACGCCAATGCCGCCAGCAGCGAAGCGGCGACCGCTCGTCCCAAGCCAACGAATATCGGATCGAGTTCCGCCACCGCCAGCCGGGTTGCCGGCAAGGTCAGGCTAAAACCGAGGATACCGGCGGAACCAAACCAATAACCGCGCTTGAGTTCGGAGGGCTGGGGAGGAATCGTATGGTTTCGATCGCCAACGGCAAACGTGGCGCGGTTCAACAAACGGAATTTCATGGTCTTGCTCTGCTTGATCGGAGGCGCCAGTTTAGACTATGATCAGGCAATCAATACAGATGTAATATCTGTAAATTATATCGATACAATTTTGACTAATAATGAATTGTATCGATAGCCAAACGCCGAAACTGTATTGCAACTCCATGAATCTACGCTACGAAAACCTCGCCGAACATTTGCTCAACGCCATCGCGCAGAATCTGTACCGACCGGGAGAACGCCTGCCCAGCGTGCGCCAACTCAGCCAACAACATCAGGTCAGTACCGCTACAGCGGTCAGCGCATTGCGGTTGCTGGAGGACCAGGGCCACCTCGAAGCTCGCCAGCGCTCGGGCTATTACGTCAGGCCGCGTCCGCGCTGTTCGCTACAGGAACCAGCGATTTCGGCGCCGTCGCGCGAACCGTCGCTGGTGACGGGTCAGGAATTGGTGTTGCGTTTGGTCAAGGCCGCCAACGATCCGAGAATCGTGCAATTGGGCGCGGCGGTGCCGGCAGCGTCATTTTTGCCGACGCAAAAAATGGCCCAGCTGTTGGCCAACGTCGCCCGCCGTTACAGCCAACGCATTGCCAATTACGAGTTTCCGCCCGGCGTGCCGGAATTGCGGCGGCAAATCGCCCGCCGCATGTCGGAACAGGGCTGCCCGGTCGATCCCAACGACATCCTGATCACCAACGGCTGCCAGGAAGCGATGACGCTGGCGTTGAAAGCGGTTACCCGGCCGGGCGACATCGTCGCCGTCGAATCGCCGACCTTTTACGGGCTGTTGCAAATCATCGAATCGTTGTCGCTACGCGCGATCGAAATTCCGACCCATCCGCGCGACGGCATCGCGCTGGACGCGCTGCAACTGGCCTGCGAGCAATGGCAGATCAAGGCTTGTATCGCGGTTCCCAACTACAGCAATCCCTTGGGTTATTGCATGAGCGATACGCGCAAGCGCGCGCTGGTTGAACTGGCCACCCGCTACCGGATCGCGTTGATTGAGGACGACATTTACGGCGATCTGGGATTCGGCGTTCAGCGCCCGTCGATAGCGAAAAGCTGGGACAGCGAGGGACGGGTGTTATATTGCTCGTCGTTTTCAAAATCCCTGTGTCCCGGTTTACGGGTGGGTTGGCTGGTGGCCGGGCCGTACCTGGAACAAACCGAATACCTGAAATACGTTGGCAATCTGGCGACGACGACTCACGCGCAATTGACGGTCGTGGAAATGCTGGCCAAGGGCGGCTACGAACGTCATCTGCGCCAGGCGCGCAACCAATACCGGCAATCGGTGGAAAAAATGACGGCGGCCATCGGCGCTTATTTTCCGACTGGCATTCGCGTTACCCAGCCGGAGGGCGGCTTCGTGATATGGGTGGAGCTGCCGGAAACTGTCGATGCGACGATCCTGGCCCAGCGAGCGTTGATGCAAGGTATCAGCATCGCGCCCGGCCAGATGTTCTCGGCAACACAAAAATACCGCAATTTCATCCGCCTGAATTGCGCAGTGGATTGGGACGAGCGGGTCAATCAGGCGTTGGTCAAATTGGGGCAGATGGTCAGCGAGCAATAACCCGGATTGAAGGTCACCCAAAGTCTTTGAACTTAAATTTGTCGCTTAGTGAATTGCCTGTGGAATAGGGGCAAGATCAGATTTGGTTTAACTTAATTTAGTCGGTGTAGTGGGTCAAGAGAATATTGCTGATGCAATCTACTGGTTTCGTAAAGCTGCTGAGCAAGGACATAAAGATGCCATTGATAGGTTAGCTGAGCTAGGGATTCAATAAAGTCTTTTTACTATCAGTACAAGCGGGAGCATTTGATCAGAAACTTACGATTTCAACAAAATCCGGCCATACAAAATATCTCTAAAGGGAAATCGGTACCAGGTCTTGCATCAAGCATCCATAGCTTAAAATAGACAGCAGATAACGAATCAACTCCTGCCGCTGACACCTATAACTTGGAGGCTCCCTTGTGGCCGGGGTGCGGCAGTGATAATGACAATTTGCTCGCCGAATACCGGACAGTCGGCTGGGTCACAGGATACCTTAGCTATTGTAATTGGATAGTTACCCCGACCGGCGTGTTATGGCTAGTAGCGCTCTATCGAGTATGAAAGAGCAAGATCAACCCGTAGATGCTGATCGGCTATGTAAAAACAATGACTGGTGGGTTCAACTAGTCGACGCAACACCCTGATTAAAGTAGCACTATCTAATCGTGATTTCTCTTTTCAAAGGCGTTAAACAGACCAGTTTGCAATCAGGTTGCAAGGCGACAATCAATGTGGTCTGCAAATAAATCAGCTCCCCCCGTAATGGATGATTAAAACAACGCTCCCCGCCTTCCCGGTTTAGCACAGCTTGTTCTCGCCAATAGTGTGAAAATGTTGGACTTTTAGCTAATAGCTCGTCAATCAGTGCTTGCATATCTGAATCTTGTGGACGTCGGTTATAGTCGGCACGGAATTCGGCAACTAACCGCCGAGCACGCTCTGACCAGTCGTCTATCAAGCGCTGCGCAGCAGGATTAAGAAATACAAATTTCAGTAAATTGCGTTCCGTCGATGCGGCGTCCAACCAACCGCTGAACAATCTGGCCGCATCATTATTCCAGGCCCTAGCCATCCAGCTATGATCGATAAGATAGGCCGGCCCCATAAACAGCGATGGCAAATTTAGAAGCTCTGGCAATAGTTTCGCCTGAGGTTCGACAGAACCGGCTGGATCGCGTTTACCGGCGAGATCGAACAACGAAGCACGTTCGGCCGGCGTTAGGTTTAACGCCTCGGCAAGACGTGTCAATGCGGCTACCGAAGCAGTGACGTTCCGCCCTTGTTCCAACCAGGTAATCCAGGTGACACTCACACCGGCTGCATCGGCCAATTCTTCGCGCCGCCACCCTGGGGTTCGACGCCGCCCCATCGCTTTGATGGATACGGGCATATGCTCGCGGTGAGCGCGGATAAAGGCACCGAGGATACGGCGTGGATTGGATTCGGTCATGGTTATTTTTTATACCATTATAAAGTGTTGTCTTGTACCAGTTAAATTATGGATAAACAATAGCTTTCCATCCCTAAATTTAGGAGTTCATGATGAGTAGCTATAACTGGAATGCCGAGGATTATCAGCAAAACTCGACCGCCCAACAACAATGGGCCCGTGAGTTAATTGCAAAATTAGCGCTGGCCGGATCGGAAGATGTCCTTGACCTGGGCTGCGGAGACGGCAAGGTAACCGCTGAAATAGCCGATTGGGTACCCCATGGAACCGTCATGGGAATTGACAATTCCGAGGCGATGATCGCGCTCGCCCGCCAGCAATATCCTGCCAGTTGCTATCCGAACCTCACCTTTGAGCTGATGGATGCTCGCGAGTTAGCCTTGGAAAACCAATTTGACGTAGTGTTCTCCAATGCCGTATTGCACTGGATTAAAGACCATCGACTTGTAGTAGAGGGGCTGTTTAAAAGTCTCAAACCGAGGGGAAAAATACTGCTGCAAATGGGAGCAAAGGATGGTGTCGGTTTGTATCTATCTGTTCTGGATCAAATTATGTTATTACCTGAATGGAAGTTATATTTTCAAAATTTTGAATGTCCTTATGGATTTATGGGTGTAGAGGAGTATGAAGTCATGCTGTTGGCAGCCGGTTTCCAAATCCAACGCGTGGAGCTGATTGCCAAAGATGCCCTCCATGCGAATAAGGAAAAATTCAAGGGCTGGATCAGGACGACATGGTTTCCCTATACCGAATGCGTGCCCGAAAGTGAAAGAGAGCAATTTATTGAATTAATCGCGACAAAATACCTTGAGAAAAAACCTCAGGACGCAGATGGCCGGGTTCATGTTCCGATGGTACGGCTTGAAGTGGAAGCGGAAAAATCCTAAACATCAGGCAGTGTTACTAATGCCGGCCTCCCGTTCAGCATCTCAGCTTTATGGCTGTATGAAAGATACAAAGTAGCCGGTTGTGATCGAGAGGTCCTAAATGAGTAACCGACCCTAATGGATCTATGCGTAATGTTTTTAAAATAGCCTTTCAAAGCGATATTGCAGACATTAAAAGTTTAGCTTTGGAATTATGCTGGTCTATTTATCATGCATAAAATGCATGATAAGCCGTTTAGAAAATCTGGTACTAAAGCTCATTCTTGACAGTGAACTGAAAAAAGACGTATGTTTGCCAGACCTGGATAATAACTTGTCATGCATCACAACCCAGTTTCATCACGGGAGTTTAGTACGGTGGATAAAGTCAATATTCGTCAGGAGCTGGTATCAGTGACTGAACACTGGTCGCAAACAATTATCGGCGAAGCAAACGGCCAGGTATTTAAGGTTGCAAAAGGTATTGGTGAAACCAACTGGCATAAGCACGACGACCAAGATGAGCTATTCATACTCTACAAGGGACATCTGACAATCCAGTTGAGAGATCGTAATATCGAACTCTACGAGGATGACATGTTCGTTGTGCCTAAAGGTGTCGAACATTGCCCAAAAGCTGAACACGAAGTCGAGTTTTTGATTGTCGGGTTAAACGTTACTTCAACTGCGCATGGAGGCAAACCGAATCTGTAATTATCCAAACAAAAGAAAGCACTGGTACCGCAATGACGGCGAATGGAATCTCGTGAATTTAGGCAATATCACGACCCCATTACCACATACTTATAGCAACTGGCGAACGGCATGTTCACCAAGAAGGAAAATATGATTGTCAGTACTAAAGATGGAGTAAGGAAAACAAACTACGGAGTTTCCTTCTTGGTTTTGTCACATGGCCATGACTCCATGATTACCAAAATGGTTTACAAACCTGGCGATAGGGTCCCCCTACACGATCACCCAAATGAACAGAGTGGATTCGTTCTGGCTGGGAAATACCGAATAAAATTTTCGGGGTATGACCAAGAAATTGGTCCGGGAGATTCGTACACTATCCCCGCCAACGTGCCGCACAGCATTGAAATATTAGAGGCAGGAGAAGTATTGGATATATTCACTCCACCGCGCAGAGATTTTTTGGATGCAAAATAACGCGTTCAACGCTGGCTTGCAAAAAAGGGGGCGTGTGCGCCACTTTTTGTTCGTCGGTTAACGCGAACGCCAAGTACAGACCACAACAAGCCCCTTATCCTATGAACAGAGAACTCGCAGAACACTTTACCAAGAACTGGCTCGATGCCTGGAATGCGCATGACCTACCGCGCATCCTGGCTCACTACACCGATGACCTCGAAATGTCCTCGCCGGTTATCAGCTACGTGACCGGCAATCCGGAAGGACGGCTTCAAAGCAAGCAGGCAGTCGGCGCTTACTGGGCCAAGGCACTGACACTTTTCCCGAACTTGCGTTTCGAGCCCCTCTGCACGCTGATTGGGGTCAACAGCGTCGTGATTCACTACGTGGGCGCCATCGGCAAACGTGTGGCCGAGGTTTTACACTTCAATGAAGCCGGCCTGGTCTTCCGCGCTCAGGCGCACTACGAGCCATGAACCTCCCCCCTCCCCACAAAGTACAGCCCATGAACAATCCTAAGCCCCCCATCGCGGTGCAGGCGGCCGAAGTGCCGCCTCGCACCAAGCCCTCGAATTATCCTGAACCATTTGCCTCGCGAATGAAGGGGAGAGAAAAGCGGCAACTTGGCGATCTCTTCGGTCTAACTAACTTTGGCGTCAACTTAACCCATCTCGCCCCGAAATCGCTCTCTGCTCTTCGCCATAGTCACACCAAACAGGACGAGTTCATCTACATCCTCAGCGGCTATCCGACGCTGCGAACTAACGAGGGCAATACTCAACTCGCTCCGGGCATGTGCGCTGGCTTTAAGGCCGGAACGGATAATGCACACCACTTGATAAACGACACTTCCGAAGTCGTCGTCTACCTCGAGATCGGCGATAGAACTCCCGGAGATCAGGGTGCGTACCCGGACGATGATATTCAAGCCGATCTCAAGGACGGGAAATGGCACTTCACCCACAAGGACGGAACGCCTTACTGAGGATAATTGCACCGGCTGCTTTCGAGCAATTTTAATGATTGCTTAGGTCTATGGGGATTGCGAATTCATCAGACAGTTTGAAGATTTAAACGATGGAGTCAAGGTAGAGATGATAGCGAGTATGCTTCCTTTCCCCCGTCCTAGACAACGCGCCCTTGCCGACCAAGTCATGCAAATCCCGTGTCGCGGTGGCTCGGGTTGCTCCGGTAATGTTGATGTATTTTTCGGCACTGAGCCCGCCCGTGAAGCCTTCCGGTCCTTCGCGGAACATCCTGTCCAGCGCTTTTTCCTGACGCGCATTCAATTGGCCCCGTAGCCGATCATGCAATTTGGTTTTTTTGATCAGAAATTCGATCCAGCTTTGGGTATAGGCTTGGGCGGTAAGCACCAGGTCCGCGAAATAGATTAGCCAACCGGTAATTTCGTTGTGTCGATTGGCACGCTCAAGCGCTTCGTAGTAGGCCTTTTTGTGGCGTTCGATAGTGTAGGCAAGTGCAATCAGGGTCGGTTGACCCAAACTTTGAGCCAGCGCTTTTTCGGCAAGCGCTCGTCCGATCCGGCCATTGCCATCTTCGAAGGGATGGATGCTGACAAAATAGAGATGGGCCATGCCGGCGCGCAATAAAGCCGGCAGCGGGTTTTTTCCCTCTGGTGCTGACTCATTAAACCAGGCAATAAACCGATCCATCTCCGGCATCATTTCAGAGGATGGAGGGGCTTCAAAATGCACTTTTGGCGCATAGACGGCGCCGGACACGATTTGCATCGGCTCCGGGTGAGTCCGGTACCGGCCGATGTCATGCAGGTCACGGCGACCATTAGCCAGCATTTGATGCCATTCGAATAGCATGGTATGGGAAAGAGGCGAAGCAAACCCGCGATACAACGAAACCATCAATTCCGCTATGCCTTGTTCAGCCGGGGAGACTTTGCGATGATCGGACATTAATCCGAATTGGCGGCGAATGGAGGACTGAAGGCTATCGCGGTTAAGGGTTTCGCCTTCGATCTCGGAGGTTTTCAGCGCTTCATTGCTGATCAACTCGACAGTTAATTGCCGCTTGTCATCTTCGTTCAGGTGTTTAAAAGCGCCGAACCTTAGGCCGGCACCCAGCAGCAAACGCCTTTCGCTTCCCTCAATCCGGGATTTGTCGTAGCTAAAATCAGGCCAATCGGATTGTTGCCAGTTCCACATCATGAGTGATATTCCCTCTTCTTATAACTCATAATAAGCAACTTTATGAGTTATAGAAAGTATTTTTTTAACTCACTCGTCTCGTTGAAGGTAGTTTCAGTGAAATTCAAGATTTTCGGACGTAAAAATAAGGCGATTGAATCGAATATCATCCCGATCTACGTGTTTTCTGGCTCACTGCGTTGTAATGCTATGGAAAAAACTGTTAAACCCGCTTCTGGGTATTGGCCAGAAACACATTCATGGCAGCCGCTACCACAAAGATGCCGATCGGTATCGCTTGCGGTGGCACCGGAAACGGCAGCGTTAAGCCCATGAACAGCAGATAGACTGCGCCCAGCATCAGATAAAGGCTATAGCGATGCGCCATGGGGCTCGGATAATCGAAATTAGTCTGGCTGATTTTTCGGCGAATCAGCCCATCGATCGCAAAGGGCATGAGGGTGACAGCCAAGAGCGGCCACCACATCCACGCCATAATCAACCGTTTGATCATCTGATACACCGTCTCCCACAGCACATCCAGCCGGCTTTGGATAAAAGGAAACAGATCCCGGCGCCCGACATCTTCAAAACCTTTCGATAGTTGCCGTTCTCGCTCGGTCGGAATGAAGTAGTGGTAGACGTTCTCCCGGATGCCGGTACTTACGAAGAGCCGATCAAACCATTGTTGGCTGGTCCATCGAATTTCCGCCTCTTTCTGGATGCCGACATAGGCGATCAGCATTTGGTCCTCGGCCGTTTGAATCTCCCGTGTCCAGCGATCCGACACCAGGCAGGCCACCAGAATGATTTCCAAGAGCCAGATCATCAAGCTGAGCAGTAAATTACGCTGCACCTTCAATCCTTGCCGGTGTCTAGGGCTGAACGCAGCACGGGAAGTCGGCCTTTAACGATCCGTCCCCCCGACAGTTTGGCGATGTAATGCAGGTCAGGGAGCTGCCCCAATAACTGCGGCGCAAACAAATCGCCCTCCTCTTCCATCAAGCGTTCGCCGACATTGCCGGAAAATACGCTGGGATTGGTCGCGCTGGTGGCGACACCCTGGGTGCGCATGATGTATTTCAGCCGGGTTTTGGGCAGGTTGTCGGTAATGTACTGCTGGGTTTCGCTATCCATGATGCGCAGGGCAATCAGATTATTGACGTTGCCGAGGACCTGCCGGGCTTTATCCTGGGAGCCCGTACGCGCGGCAAAGTCGGCGAAAGTCTGGGTGGCAATGAACAACCGCATCTTGGCGCCGCGGCCTTTGTTCAAGACTTGAATGAAGGGATCGTTAATGACTTCGGCGGCTTCATCGACAAACACATTCACCGGCCTGTCCGAGACTCCGTAGTTATAGCGATCGCCCGCAACGGCGGCAAGATCGGCCAGCAGAATCGAGCCGATCGCGCTGCCAACCAATCCATCCGACAGCGAATCCAGACCGATATAGGCCACTTGGGCTTTTTCGATGATATGGCCGGTATTGGTGATGGGGCGAAGATCATCCACATCATTCGGATTGGGCGACAGTAAAGGCCCCAGAGGACCCGACGTCAGCATATTCATGACCGGGATCAAGGATGCCACCATCTTGCTGAAGTGGGTGCGGTCGTGTTCGAATAACGATAATAAGCCTTCCAGATCCAGATTGGCCTCCTGATGCTGCACAACCTCCCGATAAAAGCGCACCAGAGCGGCGGCTTTGGAGTCAATGTCTTTTGCCGCTTTTAAATACGGTCTGGCCTCTCGCCGCCAATCGCCTAAACAGTTGTCGAAATAACGTTCCAAAGCCTGAATGACCAAGGTGGAGGGACCGCCTTCCAGATAACGGCGCAGCTTGGCTAAGGTCGGCCTTTCCTCGATCACCATGAGTCCTTGGATCACGTTATCCAGGGATTTTTGACCAAACGCCTTGAAGGGATCATTGGTCGTCTCGCCCGGCGAAATGGCAGTAATGCGGCTGGCAATTTCCGAAGGACGGTTGAAGTTGTGCAGGGGATCCAGGCGCACGCTGTCTTCCGGGAAGGCCGGATGAAAATAGACGAAGCGATCGGGGCGCTGTGCCAATTGACAGGCCCGTTTGGCCGATGCCATCAGATCCTTGTCGCCTTTGGGATCGATGATGATCACCGCTTCACCGCGCAGCACCGCCTGCGTCACCAGCAAATCGAACGCCCGCGTCTTGCCGGCGCCGGTGGTGCCGACGATCAGGGTATGTCCGGCCGTATGTTGAAGCGGTTGACGGACATCGCTTTCCGAAATTTCAAGCCCATGAATCCAGGCTGAACCCATGCGGTGATGATCGGTTGGAATGAGGGTGGACACATCGCGCTTGAGGATTTCGTAAGCGAGCTGGGCATGGCTTTGCGCCCAATCAAAACCCCAGCCGAACCATAATTCATCGGGATGGCGTTTCACAAATCGCTTGAGCTTGTCGGCTTCCAGATACTGAAACCGGAATTGTCGAAGGCGTCTTTTGCGGGCCCAGAGATTTATCGCGGGCGGCAATCGCCACAATATCATGATGCCGCACACCCCCATCAGCCAGTCGAAGGGCTCGCGCGGCAATCCCGACCAGCGGTTGACCCAAAAGGCCATGATAGTACCGCCGAGCCAGCCGGCAATCGCAATGACTTCGAAGAGAGGCCGCCAGGGAAACTGATAATCGTAATCGGACTTCATGAACCGACCCTGACTTTGAAGCATCCGCCTTCGATCCGACAATCCGGGTGGCTGGCCATCTCGCGTAACAGCGTGCTGCGCTTGAGTCCGGGATGCTGTTGCAGACACTGAACGATGTCAGACTCCTCGACACTACGCCAATCTTTGTCAGCAGGACTCGCGTTTGAAGCAGGCATGGATCGTCGCAGTTGTTCGATCAAGGCCATGACCGCTTGGCTGCCAGATGGCGCACTGTGACTCCCCTTCATCATGGAGGATTTGGTCGAAACTGTATCGACAGCGGACTTTGGTTTCGGTGGCTTTTGGGTAATGGATGTCTCAGAATCAGATTGCGGTTTGGATTGGGAAAATGCCTCGGATTGGGTTTGCACAGGCATTACGGGTAGCATTTTGGACGCCTGGGTTTCGGCAGGCACCGGATTATCTGCAATCGAAGCTTTGTTGGGGCCAAGCCGCTTCCCTGACTTTTCAGGCTTGATCAGCAGAGGTTTTACCTTTTTGTCCTTAGCAGACATTCGTTCAGCAATTTTCGGGGCTTGTTCCCTTGCAACGGTTAGCGAACCGGGTACCTGAATGAGCTGTTTCAGAAAACCACTGGGCCCCTCAGCCAACAGGACACCCCGAACCTGATTGATCACCTGAACCTTACGCATGGGAGAAAGAACATCGGTCACCAGCCAGCCTTTCTCTTCCAGGGTCTTGATAAAAAGGTTTTGCTCGACATGGAGTTTTTGCGCCGTGTCCGGAAATGGCAATAACCACTTGCCCTGAACCTCCAACAGATCGATACCTAACTGTAAATCTCCCTGGTTAATTTTATCGGCCAATTGAATGAGCCATTCTCCGGCCAAACCATGGGCATGTAGCCCATTTCGGGCTGCATCGGCACTGTCGACTTTGGACGGAGGGGCGACTGTTTGTGGGTTACTTGCCTCAGTACTCGTTAGAAGTTTTCGGCGTTTATCCATATTCGATGTACTGCTCTTTTCGGAAAGCTGTATAGCGTGTTGAGTAGGGCCTGTATCTACGTTTATCGACTCAACCTTGGCAGGCAGGTTTATCGGTGCGGCACCTAGTTGATCCTCATTCGAGAGATCCTGGCATCCTTGAAAGATTTGTTGATCAGGCACCGTCGCAGTTTCCGGGCTGCTGGCAAGCGTGTCATTCTGCTCTTGATTGATTCCCATAGCCGACGTGGCCAGCGTGCCATCAGTCACCAGAGATGTTGTCATCGGTGCCATCGGTTGAACCTCCGGCCCTCCTGTTTTGTCTTGTTCCGACTCGGCTTTAATGGTTGCCTGGAGGTCTTCCTCGACTTCGATCCCTTCGATGGCAACCGGCGGCTCATTACTATAAATCAATTCCGTTGAAGCCAGACGCAGCATGTACAAAACAACATCCAGTCCCGGAGGCTGCATGCGCCAATAACGATAATGCCGGCCATCAGGCAAGGTCTTGGGAATTGCCAGCCCGCGCTCGATCAAAATATCGGCCAAGGTGTCCTCATCGCGCGGAATGCCGGGGACTTTGTCTTTGGCGAGCAGTTCGACGATATCCTGAGCGCCGGTCCGCCAGACGATATGAATGCCTTCCTTGAACCGCCAGAGGCGCGCGCCCTTTTCATTGGCAAGCCAGTGTCCCGACTTGATCAAGCGCCGCATGGCATCGAACAAGTATTTTTCAACCGGCATCCCCATCGCCGAATCGACGGTATGATAATGCGCTTTCAGGTCACGCTCGACGCTTTTGCGATCCGCCGTCATGACCAGTTCATATAATTTCGCACCACGGTCCAGGCCATGGATGGTTTCCAGCATTGCCTGCATGATATCGGGACCTGGCGCCAACAGGTAAGACCTCGAAGCCCGGGTGAGTACCCGCTCGATCACTAGGGCGGAGAACTGTTCATGGCGCTTGTGACGGTTTTCCCGCCAGCGTAAAAAATAACGGTCGATGCCATGCTGGGATGCCCAGTCGGTCAGATTTTCCTCGCAGGGATTCCAGAGTTGTGTACCTTCTCTATCAACGACTGCGATATCGGAAACCGGTTTACCGATGTCATGCAGCAAGCCCGCAAAACACACCGCCAGACGCCAACGCAGCTCTTGCGCTTTGCGTTCGCGCGGCGTGGCATGGGTCGCAAACAAACAGCCCTGCGCGGCCTGCGTTGCCCAATGCGCCACTTCCAATCCATGTCGGAACAGACCGCCGGCGCCGTGATGATGATGCGATTCCGAGGCCGGTAACAGATGGCTGAAGGCCGCATAACGCGCAATGACGGGTTCGGCAATGGTCTGATAAAGATCGTCCGGCAAGGACAGCGCATGTTCGATCGCTTTGATCAGCTCGACCTGGCTTGACAGGATGCGCTCGACCGGCGCCGCCGGTAGCCCTTTCATGAACGGCGGGTAGCGCGGAATCTCCTCTTCGGGCGGTGGCGACTGAACGGTGGATAACGCCGGACGTTGGCCAAACAGACGGTTCCCCAGGCGGTTGATGAAGTCACTACTAATGATTCGCATAGCGTTTCATCGTGGCAAACATCGCGGCCGCGTGCCTGACAAAAGATATCGAAAAACCCAATCTTTTACGGTATTGCAACGGGTGATTGCTTCTACGGTGGTGATTTTTTCAAATCATCCCGGAGCCACCATGAAATCGAAATCCCTGCCCTCTTTCCTCTTCATTAACTCACTGTTGAGCACGGGTTGCGCCCACACTGCCCCGTCGGCAGAGGTGAGCGAGGCTGTGATCGCATCGTTGTTACCCCATGCCCCAGTTGAACTGCCTTGGCGCCTGGATCAGGCCTGGCAAGGCGGTAAACTCGGTGGCGCGGCGTTACGGGCGGCGTCGATTGAACATGTCGTCCGGCAGGTCGATAATCCGATCCCGGTTTCGTCATCCGACTCCGGCTTATCGTCAAATAAACCTGGCGTCGACAATTACAAAGCCGTTACGCTTTCAAACCTAAGTGACAAGGAAGCCGTCGAGCGCGCCTGGCGGAAGTATTGCCATCACCAACTCGACATGACAGCTGAAGATCACGCCCTCATAGACCGCACGCCGGTTCCTAAGTCCATACTGAAACAAAGCTGTAACCCTAAGAGCCTGTTGAAGTGAGGCAACGATGAAAAACTGTCGCGCTCCCTCAGAATCTTCAGAAATGAACGGTCAACACTCGGACCCCATCAACCCCAACGATCTTTCCGCCCGCTTTGAACAATTGATCAAGCGCAAAAAGGCTCAGCTGCGCGTTGTCGAACCGCTGACGGCGATTCCCAGCTGGCCGACCACGATGCGAGGCACCCCCAATGCCTGTTTACGCAGTGCCTTGTTTGCCGGCATCCAGGGCAAAGAACGCATTGCCTACAAAAAACGGACCCTGCTGGCTTCGGTAGACGGTATCGAAGTTCGGTTTCTGGGCATACAACTGATCCAGTCGGATCTGGATGTCTGGATGCAAATCGTGCATCTGTCCCGGCAACAGTTGCCGGGATTCAGCGTCACCTTCAGCGCCCATGCGCTGCTGACCGCGCTGGGCAAAGGCACCGGCAAAAGTCAGCACGAGTGGCTGAAAGAATCGATGGCCCGCTTGGGCGGGGCCTTTGTCGAGATCACCTTCCAGGGTCGCGACAGTTTCGGTGAAAAAGGCTTTCTACGGTATTACCGGGACGAGACGACCCAGCGCTACATTGTCGAACTGACCGAATCCATGCTGCGACTGTTTGAAGACGGCTATACCCACATTCAATTCGAGCAGCGGCACAAATTGCGCAAACAGCCGCTGGCACTGTGGCTGCACGGTTTTTTGTCTTCTCACGCCGCGCCTTATCCGCTGAAGATCGACACGCTCCATCGTTTGAGCGGCAGCAGCACGACCCACCTCCGAGACTTCAAGCTGAGATTACGTAAAGCCCTGGAAGCCCTGGTCGTCATTGGAGCGATCGAAAGTTTTTCGATTGTCGAGGATGCGGTCAAGATCAAAAAGAACCCTACCCCGAGCCAGCAACGCCACCTCATCAGCAAACAGCAGGGATGAAAAAGCACGGCATACGACTGACGCACTTTTGGGTCGGTCAACGCCCGCTGGGTACGGCATTCGGCCGACGCTGACACGGCATTCGACTGACAGAGGCACGGCATTCGGCCGACGGGATAACGGCATTCGGCTGACACCCCACGGCATTGGGCCGACGCAAAGCACGGCATTCGACTGACGTTTGACACGGCATTTGACCGACGCCAATCCCATTTTTGAAAATCGCTGCAGCCCTTGCCTAGCATGGCTTACAGAGATTTTGAAGACGCCCAAAATTCTCATGCTAATCTTTTTATAATCTTTATTTAATCTTAATAATAAGGCAGACACGGCTGTGGATGTCAGATCTCATAATTTATTAAATAAATCTCATAATTCTTATACGAAATCTCAAAATTTATTAAATGCCTTGCCGAATGACCATGCCGGCGGGCATTGATAGGCTGGTTTCGATCCTGTTCATCAAAAACACCTCAAGACACAAAGCACATCAGAACGGACGCTCAGCTACTGCGTCCGCTCTTGCTATAATAAGTAGGCCCCACGGCATTCGTTGATACGAGAAGCAGCAGTAGCGTCTTTGTGCTGACTCAGGCTATCCCGTAGAGGCATTTAGCAAGCAAAAATTGCCCGTGCCATTAGCTCTAGCTAGAGTGCAATGCCCACGCCATCCTATAGAAATCCAATTATGGAGAAGTAATGCCAGTCGAAGGTCCTTTGCCCCAGACCGGGGATCAGCACGATATCAATGCAGACGCGGATCGCTGCTTCAGGGCACGATCCCCAAGGAACTGGAGAATTCATGGTCTGGAAGGGACGGACGACTACGGGTTAGATTACCAAGTTCAAACGACGCCAGGCCAACGCGCAACAGATATCTTCCGCGTTCAGCTTAAGGGCACACGCTCTCCGGATATCTCGGCAGATGGCAAATTCATCTCAATTCAGCTTAAGGCGTCGACCATTCGCTATTACGCTAGAATCGTAGAACCGATTCTGCTTGTAGTATGTAATCTCCAGGTGGATCCAGACCCAGTTGATTGCCCTCTTTATTATGTCTGGTTGTGGGATGAGCTCCGTCGGATTGACGTGGCTAACCTGTCGGTGGACCAGCAGTATGTCACTCTGCGAGTTCCCACCCAACATCGATTGAAGACTCAAACAGATCTATCCGCAGACATCGAACGGCAAAACGAGCTGTCTCGCGCAGGACATGCGATAGATATCAGCATCGAACAAACGCACCCTGGAATGCAGGTCGAAGAGCGGCTGAGCGTGGTTAAGGGAGTAACACAAGGAATTACAGCCCGCAGCGCTGCCTTCATAGACGCCCTCGCAGCACCTGCGGAAGAGCACTGGGTCGCTCCCTCACCTGGTACTCTTGCCTGGCACTTGAATCAAACCAAGGTGCTCCTGCGTACCAGCTCCCTCGAACGCGTCACAAAGGAACTAAACACGGCAGAAGCAATGCTCGAAGCGGCTACGCCACTTGAAGAAGCAGAATACTGGTTCTTGCTAGGGAAATTCCAAACGATATCAGGCTTTGACCAGATGGCGAGCGATGCCTTCAAACGCGCATATCAAGTAAATCCTCTCGCGAAATATCTCGCTGCCTGGGCCGAGGCGGAAATTCGCCTCCGCTATCAAGAGAACGGACCTACATCCTTTCCAGACTTGCTTGAAGCGCTAACAGGCGAAGAACCTGTAGTGCTCTCTACTAAATCGAGAGTGCTCGCGGCAGAGGGAAAGTTCGAAGAGGCCATTATAGTTGCCGATAAGATCAACGGCCCTGAAAAATTTGCAGCTCGAGCGCTCGCGCATACGATGTTCACAAAACCTGCTGAAGCTTTGGTGGACTGTGACTCAGGCCTCGCGCTACCCGACTTACCGGATAACACGCAGCAGATGCTGCTGGTACTAAGAGCTCGTGCGAAGTTTTCTTTGGCCCAGACGAGTGCGCCAGAATCTGTCGATGATGTGCTGCCTCCAAGCGGACTAGCGGGTATCGATCCGGAGTTGGTCAAAAAAGCTTGGCAGGCGATCAACGTCGCCGTTGATGCCCTGCGCGAGACAGGCTGGGGCGCTAACATTGAACATATTGCCGATATCTGGGCCGCTACCGCGTCGATTATCGGAAAACAGAAAGAGATATTGCCTACGCTTGCCGAAATGGCGTGTTTACGTCCACACTTCAAGAATGTTCAATTAGCATTGGAGTCGCTAGCGGCTCAGTGCGGCGAATTCTCAATTGCTCTGGAAGCCAATGACCGGCTTCCAGATTCACAGTGGCGAAATCTACGACGCACACTGATTTTGCACGAAGCACAAAAGCATAATGCCTGCCTTCAATGGTTTGAGGCGCATTTTTTATCCTTCGACAGAACTCATAAGCTTTTCGGTCCAGCTGTAACTGTTGCCGCACTCTCCGCGCACAAAATGGCGCGACCCGAGCTCGTTATGAAGTGGGCTGCGGAATTGGAGTCCGATCCATCTCTACATGAACACGCTGCAGTGCTTCAATATTTTTTGGCTCTTGAGCGGAACAAGCTTGGAAACGAGGAGGCAATTCAGGCACTTGTTGTACGATATGAAGAGCTCGACCGCCCATTCGCTATGGCGGTTACCCTATTGCAGGAATTGAATCCAACTGACGCAAAACAAGCGGCAATTATCATTGAGGTTGCCAAACGGGTGAGGGAAAAAGTGGAGCCATCACCCGCAATGGCAGCTCATGTGGGGCTTGCTTTGGCTACAACTGAGGATTGGGCATCGCTCCTCAAACTGTGTAAGGATTTCAAGGTCAGAGTAGACTCTGGCCCAAATATGCTGGCGTTCGAGGCACTTGCGCTGGATCGTCTGGGCTATACCGAAGAAGCCCGTCAGCTTCTTGAACAGATGCTGGCCGGCGGCGTCCTCGATAGCTTGGCGCTGAATACTTATGTAGCCATAATGGTGAGGTGCGGTTATGTCCAAGAAGCGATCGAGGCCGCAGAAAAAATCCTTGAATCAGCGAAGTCGAATACACAGAGGATGGATTGCATCAGGCTGCTATTTAACCTGATTCAACATTCTGATCCGACTAGCAAGCGGCTCCTGGCTCTAGCAGTCAAAATGGGCCAATTGGCAGCCCCCAACTCAGAGGTTCAGGAGGGGATTTACTTGATGATGTTCCTCATGGCCACACTCACTGAAACGAACGCGCCTTCGCAACAGGAGCTGACTGAGTTCCATCAGAGAGCCGAGGCATTCTTCATCAAGTTTCCCAATTCCCCCATCATCAAAAAAGGAGAAATTCGGAGGGACATATCGCCTGAGGAACTGACAGCCCAATTCAAGGCAATCATAGGTATCACGGAGGAACGTGAGGCTTTTCATGCTCGACTTGAAAACCAACTTCAGCAAGGGGTGATGGTTGTTCCTTTTTCCTGGCGACCAAAGCGGGTTCTCTCATCTGTGCACGATGTTGTTCAGCTGTGGGAAATGGCGAAAGTCTCAAGCGTGGACGATAGAAAATATCATCTGACAATGCTTGTTGATCTGCAGTGGAACCCTCCGAACGCAGCCTCTCTGCGCGATCGCACGCCGCTTCTTGATTTGACGGCCTTGCTCGTTCTGTTCGACCTGAGCCTAATTAATCCTATGGTTCAATTTTTTGGAAAGATCGCTATCGCGAAAGCTACGTTGGAAACACTCACGAAGCTAGCCCACCCTTTTTCGGGTAGCCCAATGAGCGGCAAATGTGCAGCCTTGCAAGAAGCCCTCAAACCGCATTTAAGCAGTATCGTCCAACCCTCGATCCCTAACTTGACGGACGACGAGAAAGGTGGCGAATGGCTGTTTGGGCGCGAGCAAAAGGAAATTACCCAGCTCTGCCGAGATGAAAACAGTAGCTTTCGTCTTTACTCGGATGATCTCGCGTTCCGTGTTTTCTGCGCAGAGAGCAATACTCCCGACGGAATCTGCACACTGGATGTCTTGGGCGGACTTGAAGAAGTTGGTTTACTGACACGCAACAAAGTTGCTCAATCTATCTCGAAACTGTGCGGATGGAGGGTAGGTCTTGTCGTCCGGCTCGAGGAACTGGTATCTCTTATACCTAATGAGTTGGCGCAAACAAAGAACGTGAGACAAGGCATCAACATCCTTGATGCCAATCCCCAATTCATTGCTGTCATCTCTGCACTTTGGGACTTCCGGGCAAAGTTCGACAAAACTCTCGATCACGCTACGGCGGTTCTGCGGCATCTTGCAGATCAAACCACTCTTCCCGATCTCGCCCTCGCTGCGTTGTTAGGTCAATGGTTCGTGAAGGCGGGGATGAAAAATGATGCACCAACTCAAGCTCTTGGAATCCTTACAAAGGCAATTACGAGGGCTGCACAACCTGATAATCTTGCGAAGAGCACCGCCAAGAAGTTTTGGGCGGTCTACAGAGCGCTCGTCGAGTTTCACCATGGCAGCCGCATGGACGAGTCAAAGGAGCGTGAGGCGATTTTGCTCCTTGGGGCCGAGTGCGCCAAGCTGCAAGTGACAGCCCCGGGGGCTGGCGAAAATGTCTATTTTGGACTAATACAGGCACTTACAGAAGGCACAAGTGATTATTCCTACTTCAGATCGGGCTATTCGAATACTTTGGTTCACCTGAGGTCACGGTCACAGTAGATCAAATAGGTCTAGGATGATCGTTGGGACGTCGCCGCTGGTTTGTTCCCAACTCACTCCACGTCGAAAACTGACATGTTCAAAGTGCGTATTCCGATTAAATACGCCATCTATTTTGATTTCAAAACCACCTCTTGTTCCAAATCGAAAAAACGCTAGTCTTTCCGATTGTTTACCCCAGATGGAATGCTCCAGTCCGGCCAAAAGCCGTAAGCGGCTAGCGGAACCACATAGCCAGGACAAAAACGTTATGATTTAATCTGCGAAGCGAAGAGGCAGAAGCTCGTCGATGCGACTGTTGGGCCAGGTAGGGAGTTTTTCCAGGGTGTCCTTTAACCAGGCCGCAGGATCGAGGCCATTGAGTTTGGCAGTGCCGAGTAGCGTTTGGATCACGGCGGCGCGTCTTCCGGCACGTTCTGATCCTGCAAGTCGAGTCAACCAAGGGGAGTTTCACCCCTTAGTTGCTCACGGAACCGTACGTGACAGTCTCCTGTCATACGGCTCTTGATCACACATTCGCTGCACGAAGTAGATACCAGTGGGCAAAGAGATCAGGTTTTTCCTTTCTCAGCAGAGCGAGTCTTTGCTCGGCTTTCTTCACCGAACAGCGATGCCTACCCTGCACCCACTTCAAGAGTCTGGATTGAAAGACTCGCCACAAGTGATAGCTGAAATTTCGATACCAGAATTTGCCATAGTAGTTGATCCAGCCGCGTAGAACCGCGTTGTATCGCCTCGCCAGATCCTCGGCACATTCCGTCGTCGAGCGATGAATTTTCCAGCTCTTGACGGTTTGGGTCATTTGTTTCATGGCTTTCTTCGATGCGCCCGGCATACATTTCCTAAACAGCTGTCCCTTACGGTTACGTAGCGTCCTGACCTTGAAGTCGTATCCCAGAAAGGTAAAGCGGGTTTCGACATTGAAGCGATCGAAAGTATCAATGTATACGATCTTTGATTTCGCTTCGTTAATGGTCAGTCCGACCGACTGAAACCGTTTTTGCAGCTCTCCCTTCAAATGGACGGCCTCTTTCATCGTGCTACAGTGGCAAACGATGTCATCGGCGTACCGTTCAAAAGGTCGGTGCCGATACTGTCGTTCCATCCAGCGATCAAAGGCGTAATGCAGAAACAGATTAGCCAATAACGGCGAGATGACACCGCCCTGCGGCGTGCCAATGTCCCGCTTCTTCAGCTCTGACTGTCCTTCAGCCTGCATCGGTGCCTCCAGCCATCGGGTGCAGTATAGGATGACCCATCTCGGCATCTGGTGATGTTCCAGTGCCTTGATGACTAGATCATGCCTGACATTGTCGAAGAAGGCGCTGATATCAATTTCCAATACCCAGTTGTATTGCCAGCATCGCTGCGCACACTGCTTTAGGGCTTGATGCGCTGATTTTCCCGGTCTGTAACCATAGGAGTCCGGATGGAACAAAGGATCGAGCCTTTCCTCCATGAACAGCTTGACTGCTCCTTGCGCGATCCGGTCCGATACCGTAGGAATGCCCAGCACTCGCTCTTTGCCATCGCCTTTCGGTATTTTCTTTTCCCGAACCGGCGGCGGAAAATAAGAGCCCGAGCATAGACGGTTCCAAATCTTGTAGAGATTCTTGTTCCGGTTTTCATCGAACTGCTTGATGGTTTGGCCGTCAATCCCTGCGGCTCCGCGATTCTTGCGTACGTCCAGGTAGGATTTCCAAACTAACGTTTTGGGTATCTCGAATGCTTTGTCTTGCTTCATCACATCATCCTCTAACTGAGTTGTGAAATGGGCAATTCAGTGATCCATGCCCCTTCGCTCCGGAATCATTACAACCCCTTCATCACTACTACGGGCATGTCCGTCCCTGCTTCCCAATACGTGCTGGAAGCAGGTTCACACGTTCCCCAAACTGGCCTGACTTGAACTCTTGCTGTCTTAACACCGGATGCCGCGTGGCCAGTAAACAGGTAACTTCCACGCTGATCAGGGGGCGGCTATATAACCCCTTTTTGACATCAGTTCAGATTTCGATGCTTCGTCGATCAGTTCACTTGCGTTCAACTTTCCAAGTCTTACGTGACAGTAGTTTCTCTGCCTTTTCCTGGGACGCTCACCACCCAACCCCTTAGGATTGAGCAGCTCCAGGTCGTTTGGTCAGTGCTCCTGTAAGTCCTGACCGGAGGGCCTTCCTCCATCCAATTTGGAGCATGGAGTTCTCATGCTGCTATCTTAAACGCTATTTCACGAATCCTCCTTCGTGTCACACAGAGCCAGTTCTTTTTGCCCAAGGCAATCGGACGAATGCTGTTTTCGATCGGGTTATTGTCGATGGGCAGATCACCGGTTTCGGCATAGCGCGTGAGCGCGGCCCAGCGTTTCAAGCTGTAATCGATGGCTTTGGCGGTGGCGCTGTTTGGCGCGGTATGGAGTCGGGTTTGCTGCAGCCAGTCGTGCAAGGCTGAAAGCAGAGGCAGGCTTTTTTCGACGCGCAGGCGTTGGCGTTCTGCTGTACTCAGGCCTTGGCCTTCGGCCTCAATCGCATACACCACCGCGATGCGCTGTAAGGCTTCGTGCGCGATCGGACTCTGGCTGGCCTGGAACAGGTCGAAGAACTTCCGGCGCGCATGCGTCCAACACGCCAGTTCAACACACGGTTTGATCAGGTGCTGATGCTCGGGATGCGCACGGGCGGCCGCAAACAGGGCTTTATAGCCGGCGTAGTCATCGACGACCAGATGGCCCTGCCAATCGCCTAGAAACTGCTGCGCATGCCGGCCGCTGCGACCGGCTTGATAGTCAAAGACGAGGATCTTCGGCCCCGGCTGCAGGTCGTTACTGCGGTAGGCCCACAAATAGGCTTTCTTGGTCTTGCCGCTGCCAGGATCCAGCTGGGGGACCGGTGTCTCATCGGCGTGCAGACAGTCACGTTGCAACAGATGCCAGGCCAGGCGATCGGACAAGGGCTGCAAGGCGACGCCGAGGCGTCCGACCCAGTCGGCCAGGGTGGAACGGGACAAGGTCACGCCATCCCGGGCGGCAATTTGTTCCAAGCGATAGAGCGGCAGATGATCCAGGAATTTGCTGATCATCACCCATCTCAGCAAACCGACCGCGGCCATCCCGCCATCGATCACCGCCGGCGGAATCGGCGCCGCCGTGACGGTTTCGCAGCGCCGGCAGGCATATTGCGGGCGGATGTGCCGATGCACGAAAAACCGGGCCGGCTCGACATCCAGTTGCTCGGTCACATCCTCGCCGATCTCGACCAGGTTGTTACCGCATTTGCCGCAGGTGCAGGATTCGGGTTCGTGGCGGTGTTCGATGCGGGGCAAGTGAGACGGTAACGGTTGCCGGCCGGCGCGCAGGCGTTTGGGGCGAGCGACAGTGTCGCAGGGTTCGTCCTGCAGTTGCTCGACTTCGGCGTCGATGGCCGAGATGTCCGTGCTCCAGGTTTCCTCGAACACATCGCGTTGCAAAGGGGCCAAGGCTTCGCTCTGGGTACTGAAACGGATGCGCTTGTAATAGGCCAACTCGTGGGTCAGCGCGGCGATTTTGACCTCTTTGGCTTGCAGACTGGCGTCCTTCGTTTGCAGGAGTTGCTGCTGATTCGCAATGGTTTGAGCATCCTGCGCCGCTTGCTCGACAAGTGCCTGAAGCATCGCCGCCACTTGGGTTTTGGCGGCCGGTTCCAGGTTGAGTTGATCGAGTTCAGCGAGCAAATTCATGGATGATATTATACCGCACTCATCGTCTGAAAGCCTTGATATGACTGATGTTCAAGAGGATTTTACCGCTAAAATCAGACTCGCCATTCCGCCGAGGGTTGCGCCGATAACCGTTGCCAATCGACACCGGCGGCCAACCACTGCCATTGGGCCGGACTGATCGCAAACACCGGATCAGAGACCTTGGGCCAGACAAAACTCCCTTGATGCAAACGGCGCTGGCACAGCCACACGCCGTTGCCGTCCCATAGCAATAGGCGTAACCGATTGCCGGCGCGGTTGCGGAAGATAAAGGCCGAGCCGGCGCCCGGCGAATGCCCCAAGCTTTGCTGGACGATCGCGGTTAAGCCATCCAGGCCTCGGCGCATGTCGACCGGTTCTACCGCTACCCATATCTGTGCCGGTGTGGCGATCAAGCCAGGCATCGCCACAACTCCGCCACCCAGCGCGCTGATACGGTAGCGGGCAACTCCAGGCGGTGACCTTGGGCATGCGTGAAGACAATGACCTCAGGGGCAGCCGGTTGAATCTGCACCGGGATCAAGGCCGTCGACTCTGGCTGGGGTAATTTGCGATAGTCGCTCAGACGCGCCGTGAAGGTACGGACATTGAGTTGCTGCTCGGCGCAATACTCGGCTTGCGACAAACCACTGCGTTGCCACGCTTCAATATGCTGACGCCATTTCGTTGTGACGGCCATGCTAAAACTCCTGATCAAAAAATCACAGGATGCCGCAGGCGAAAACTATTTTATAGGTGGTACGGGTAGACGCTTACCAAAAGCCAACCACCACGCTTTTTAAATCAATGGAAGGTGATGGTCTCAGAGCAGTCGCTCATCGTTACGGTAAGGGGCGCGCCGCTAACGAAAGCAAAACGAAGCCACCGGACCTCGATAAAAATGAACCTTCGAAGCCGCCAACGGGCGGCGCGTTCCTTTGACCGCTGGGTTAGGCCAGTCTGAATAGCAGCTTTGTATATGTGGTGAGGAACGAACCGCAATAGGGCCGCGGTGCGGTGGCGCAGTTGGTTAACCTGTGCGCCTCTTACAACGAGAAGGAGCCCGCACTTTCAGCTTTTAACCAGGCACAGACTAGCGGCGGAACTTTTTCAAGGACAACGTCGTCGGGACGCGGCTCCCCTTTCGCCCTAAGAATAATTTCCTCAACTGTTCGGGAAAGTTGTGCCGGAGGTGCTAATTCCCGCAGCGCGTCCAAGAAGGAAGAGAACGCGTCTTGAAAGTTTGCTTCGTTTACTCTGCCCTTTTGCCCTAGAACGTTTCCAAGGCTCATCAATCGCATTCCCGCATGCAAGAACTTTCGCAACTCTGACTCATGATTCGGATCAAGCCTTTCTGCGAGTTTGAGCAATTCCTCGACGTTAGATAGGCTCTCAGGAACTAGATACCAAGCGCCTGGTAAGCCGGTCAGCTTTTGAAGAGAGTCAACCAAGATCGTCCGCTCGCGAGCGGTCAAGCCTAGAGTAAAAAATTGTCTTTTTACAATACGGATGTTTGATTCATGTTAGAAACAATTTATACTTCGCTCCCAGGCGCCTAACATCAACACTAGAACAATAACAACAAATAAGGGGAGCTCTATGACTCTACCGGTCTACAGTGAAATTCATGTTATTTCTGACCTACACATGGGAGGAAAAAGCGGATTTCAGATATTACGGGAAACCACCCGACTAGCAAACTTCATTCGCTGGGTAGGAACGCAACGGCCAGGTGAAAAAGTCGCGCTAATCTTAAACGGCGATATCATAGATACGCTCGCAGAAGAGGTGGGGGGAGCGGGAGCCTATGTTGCTGTCCATAATGCAGTCGAGGTGGTCGGTCGCATTATGGAGGACAAGTCTTTCGCTCCTGTCTGGGCTGCCCTAGCGGATTTCGTCAAACTCGACAACCGCACTTTAGTCATTGTGCTGGGAAATCACGATATTGAACTGGCTTTCCCCACTGTTCAGCACCTTATTCTAGACAAATTAACGGGTAACGGTTTAAGTGCTCGAGCCAGGGTGGAGTTTTCCACGGCCGGGGCCGGCTATGCTTGCAAGGTAGGTAAAGCACGCGTCTTTTGTACCCATGGCAACGAGGTGGACGCGTGGAATTTCATTCGCTACGAAGACTTAGGCAAGGCGGCACGTCGTATCAACGCCAATCGCCCACTCCCTCCGTCGGAATGGGTACCCAATGCAGGGACTAAGCTGGTCAAGGATGTGATGAATACCATTAAGGGAAAGTATGCATGGATTGATCTCCTCAAACCGGAAACTTCTGCAGCAGTAGGTGTTCTCGCCGCCCTGGATCCCGGGCAGCTCAGCAAACTGCCCAATATTATTCCGATTGTAGGTAAAAAAGCCCTCGATAGCCGCGAAGTAAACCAGCGCTTATCCGCCGATGGGTTTGAAATGCAAGCTTCACCGCAGTCAGAGATGGTAGATTCACCAACTCAGATATTGGGACCCAATTTAATGCGAGGAGCGACTCCTACAGAAGCCGCAAAACGCATTAAGGCCAAAAAAATATTACTTGATGCGGAAGAAAACTACTCAGACCGTGCTTTAGATAGTCAACAACCGCCTGGAACCCTAGGGTATGGCCAGCTGGCTTGGGATCGGCTTACCGGCTGGCTATCCAATGTGAGTAAAGAAGAAGCGCTGCGACGGGCCCTGCAGGACTGGCTGAGTGACGACAAAACATTTGAAATAACAGATAAGGATGAGCTTTTTGATCCTATTGTCAATTCTATTGGCTCTGACATTGATTTCCTTGTTACCGGCCATACTCATTTAGCCCGCGCGGTAGAGATGGGCAGCAATCGTTTCTATTTCAACTGTGGGACTTGGATTCGATTGTTGCGTATCACCAAACAAATGTTAACGGATGAAGATAGCTTTCGCCCCGTTTATCAGGTACTTGAAAAAGGGGATATGGCAAGCATCGATGCAGCAAAATTTGGTACCGAACATCTAATTTTAGACCGTACCAGTGCAGTTCGCATCAGCATGAACGATAACGGAACAGTCACCGGCGAGTTAGCCAATATTAAAGGCGACCAGAATATTAGCCGGGAAGACGTTGTTAAAACGTTTGTCTGGAGTTGATATGGCCGCCATCCGCACTGTGAAGTTAGAACTGCTCCGTGCAGGTCCATCCCACAATCAATTACTTTCCCCCTTGACTCCCTACGTAGCGCTTTGTGGTTCAGATGGTCCTGTCACCGTCAATTTACCGTTTGAGCATCGGCAATTATTGGCACGATTAGAGCGATTACGTTACGAAAGCAAAGGGCAAAGTATTTCTAATCGACAGCGGGAGTCGGAAGTACGAGAAATCGGTGAGACCTTAGGACAGGTATTGGGCGAAGTGCCGACCTTGATTTCCGAAATAGCCCTGGCTCGCTGTGGTGGGGCTTTGATCCATCTGACGCTTTCCATGTCGGCTTTGGAATTGGGAATGGTGCCTTTTGAGTTTACCATTGGTGCTGATGGGTTTCCTGCTTCGGGCTCGCCGTTATTTCTGCAAAGTCAGTCTCCTATAACGATTACTCGAGAATTCCGCCGAGGAAAACCTTTGCCGGTCACCTGGGACCGCCCGCCGCGTATTCTATTTGTGTATGCGAGTCCCGATGGGCTGCCCAATGTGCCGGCGGAAAACCATTTGCGCGCCCTGCGCCGCGCTATGGACCCCTGGGTGAAATGGTACCCTGATAAGCAGAAACGCTGCGAGGAAGTCGAAAAATTAATTACTGTGCTTCCCGATGCCAATCTTCGAGCCATCAGCGAAGCCTGCGATAAAACCGAATTTACGCATGTCCATATCTTGGCGCACGGAGCGGAATTTGAGCAGGCGGGAGACAGCCATTATGGAGTGGCGTTATACAGTGACAATGGACTTGGCAAAAATGTGGTTGATGGTGAACGTTTGGCTATCGCACTAATAACCACAGACTCTTCAGGCAAAATTCGTCATCGTCCGAATCTAATCAGTTTGGCTACCTGCGACTCAGGTAATATTAATTCCCCCATTACGCCAGGAGGAAGCATCGCCCATGAGCTTCATGCCAGCGGCATTCCATGGGTAGTAGCCTCCCAGTTTCCTTTGCATATGCATTCTTCCACTCTTGCTGTGGAAATACTGTACAAAGGCTTACTGAAAGGCTTAGATCCACGATGGTTGATTTACGAATTGAGGCAACGTTTGTTTGCCCATTGCAACGATACCCACGATTGGGCCAGTATTGTTGCGTATGCCACAGTACCAGAGAATTTCGAGCATCAGGTAGCTGCTTTTCGTGATCATCAGCGGAGAAGGGAAATTGAGGTCAAATTTCATATCGCCGATCAATATTTAAAAAGTATCTCCGACAATAAACTTCCCAGTGGCACCTCCAACGATAAACTTCCCGGTGGTACCCCTAACAACAAACTTCCCGAACGCTATGAAAGTTTGGAACGTCTTTACGAATCGATTCGCACCGAGCACCAGAATTGGCTGGAGGAATTGGATGATGACACGCCTCCTTCACAGCGCGCGGAAGTTCTCGGTATGTTTGCTGCTGCTGAGAAACGCATAGGTTTATTATACGAAGCTCAATCCAATACAGATATAGATACAGATCAAGAAAATACACGCAAATCGTTTAAAAAAGCCTGTAAATATTACAAGCAAGCGATGGAAACTGCTCCAGGTAATCACTGGGGCATGACGCAATACCTGTCTATGCGAGCAATCCTCGAGCTTGACAAAGATAGCAATCTTTTTTTAAAAGAGCTTCACGAGTTATGGGTTACCGCTGTGTACATCGCTAAGTGGGCGAGTACGTTTGATAAAAAAGCAAAAGCGGATGCCTTAGCGTCATTGGCAGAGTTGGAATTACTCGGTTCTGTATATGCTTTTCCAGAAGCATTTAATCTAAATGTGAGCAAGGACAGAATTGCTGAATTATGCCGTGAATTAATCGATACAGCTGGATCTGACGCTTTCATCGTAAGAGCAACTCTTCGTCAATTTTTACGTTATGAGAAAGCTAAGTCTTGGCATTGTCCAAAATGGTCGGATTTAGCAACAAGCGCAGTCAAGATACTTGAGCAGGAGACCATGTAAAGAAGTATTAATCGGAATAATTCTTAAATATTAAATTATCAGATTTTTTATGAATTAGTTTCTTGCTAAGGTAATATCTGCCAGATCGAAGACGATACTCAGTACCTACTTCCGTAGGAGTATTCGTAAAAGTCGAGCAGAATGCATTTGTAAGTTGATTTCTAAAATAAGGATTAATTCGAGCAAAGGTTTCATCTAAAACCCTTAATTGATAGAGGTGACGAAAATGGCTAAGCCTATTAGAAAAGTCGAAACTTTTCTAGGAGTTCCTAATTTTTCACGGTTATTTGTCCCTCTTATGCCAGGGACTTATAACTATTTTGAAGGTGCGGCCAAGTTTCCGTTTGCGCCAGATACCGTGTTGAAATCCGATGTCAACGCTTGGTGGATGGCGGAATTATCGCTACTTGCCTATTGCGAAAAACAAGATGTAGAAAAAATATTAAACGGCCATTTTCCCGTCTCGAAGCATTCATTTTTCTGGCTAAATTCACCAGGAACGGCGTTGGGAAGCAACACGCAAGGGTTCGGGTTAGAGACTGATGATTTTGTCATACTAGTCTTTCGAGGCACCGAATTTCCACCTCCCCCTGCTGTTCTCAAGGCCCCGTGGAAATTGAAAGATATTCTTGGGGATATTCGGACCGATATTCAAAAGGTTGTCCCGGAAACCATTTCTGAAGGCGTGCCAACTTTTCCGGATCCGGTTCATCCTGGGTTTGCAAAAGCCTTACAAAGTATTTGGACACAATTGCAAGACCGGATAACTCTCCATAACAAGCCGCTATGGTTGACCGGCCATAGCCTAGGCGGCGCTATTGCCACACTGGTAGCCTACACACTACCGGAGCGAGTCGCAGCTTTATATACTTTTGGTTCGCCTTGCGTTGGAACGACTGCCTTCGCCGAGACATACAACGGCAAAAATTTGCACGCGAAGACTTTCCGCTATCAGCACGGTAATGATGCCGTAGCCAAAGCTTTGGATTTGTATACGACTCAATATCAACACGTCGGGCAGCTTTGCGAATTGTATGCGGGATGGCGGAGAGGACCCGTTGGTCACATAGTGAATCGCCTGCTGGGTTCAACCGTGGGTATTGATCTTTTGGATCACCCCCCCATTTTCTATAGCTATGAATGCTGGAATGCCATATCTTAAATTATGAATTGAATTCCAGTGCTCTATCACTTGTTGAAGGTGAGGTAAAGATTGTGAAGTTTGATTCATGCATTAGCCATGGTGAACTGCCACGTGGGCTTGTAATGTATCAACACTTCGCCGGACACAAAGTTAAGCAGCTTTGAGCTGCGCTTTATAATCTATAGGCGACACATAGCTGAGCCGCTTGCGATTATAAAACACTTCAATCTATTCGAATAACCGCTTGTTTAGCCTGCTCTCGAGTTTGATAAGTTTGCTAATAAATTATCTCGGTTTTCAAGATATAAGACAAGCTTTCCGCCAAGATCGATTGCACAGCCAAAAGCTTGCGCCGCTGGGTGTGGGAAGCTGAAAAGGACAGTAGAGCGCGAGAAGGACTGACGGCGGCCGAACGAAAGCAGGTCAAGGCAATGGAATTCGTCTATGTGGTTTTTGTGATCAATGTCTTTTCCCATTACATTGTCGGTTGGAGGGTGTCGGCTTCCGCGCGTACCGGTTTCGTGTTGGACGAACTGGCGCTATCGACCCATTACCGCCATTCAGCAACGAATCTTTAATTTCCGCATAACAGACGTTGAAATTGGGAAAATAACTGTTTTCACAACAGACAAACTCAACTTTTGGTTGACAAATTTCGGCCGAGGATTAAAAGTAAAACTTAACTCTAGCTTCAGGGCTTGTCTAGTTTATCGGTCTTGCTCGTGGTTTGCTTTTCGTTCCAATAAATATTCGAAAAGCAAACCCAGCTTGTGGAGAAAATAACAATGTATCGAATTAAGAGTCAAGAGGTGATAAATAGCTAACGCACTCTTGATCAATTTGCAGTCTACGAATTCCTTACTGAGTTATTTACCCAATTTAATAGCTTTTGAGTTCCAATTCAACGGAATTGGCCACATACTTTATTCGAGACCTTAATTTTACACCTTGACGCAATGACTGTGTTCAAACTCTTCATCAGCCATAGCTCCAGACTGGATGATCCGAAGATCAGCAATGATCCGGATCAAAATCCGAATCTCAAGCTGCTGCTCGATGTAATTCATGGCATCAAAAACGAATATGGCGACGCTATTGAAATCCTGGTCGATAAAGACGAGAAAGGGCTTCCCGCCGGTCACGATTGGGAAAAACGCCTGAATGAATGGCTGGCGGAATGTCATGCCTCGGTTATTTTATTTTCAAAGAGGGCAATCGAAAACTCCAACTGGGTGAAGAAAGAAGCCACAATTCTGAGTTGGCGGCGTGAACTGGACAAAAACTTCCTCTTGATTCCTATTTTACTGCAAGGACAAACTACCCCCGACGATCTCGAAAAAGATCTATTCGGAACATTAAGAATCAGCAAGGATCAATGTATCCGGGACGTGAATACCGGCCAAGACGTTTTAAACGGAATAAAAAACGCTTTGGGCGAAAAAGAAACCCTGCAAGGGAAAATCAGGCAGACGCCTTTCGATAAGTTACGGGCAGTGGTCGCCAAGTTGCTCGCCGAAAACTCGGACAGCGACACCCTAATAGATGCCTGGGATGAACTTGGTGACTTGGATAAACCCCTGTGGGATCCGAATACCACAAACCAATTTTCTCATGCATTGACTCGTTATTTGCTTCGGGACAATGCGAATTCACTGGTCAACTTCACCACTGTTTTGAACAAAATCCGACCAAAAGTCAAACAGGAGAATGCCAAAGAAATTTTCGAATACGTCAGGTCGCTATGGGTTGATGCAAAGTCTGCTGGCTGCATTCCCCAAAGTAAGACACATCAGAAATTTTTGGCGCAAAATGGCAACCAGTTACCCAATTTCACTTTCGAACGTTACGCTGAGCGTGCTTGGCCGATGGATAACAATTACAAAATAGTGTCGACCTCAAGCAACGAGGAGAGCAAACTGCTAGAACAAATTCGCGCCGAGTTCAAACAATCCCAGCGAATCGCACTAACGCCAGAACAATGCGATGCGAGAATTAACGATTATCGGAGACAAATTGTCATTTACATACCAGCCAAAACCCAGGATGGAGGTGGCTTGTTAGACGACCCTTTGTTAAGAACATCGCTCAGACAAAAGTATCCAAAGGCCATTTTTGTTCTGGGGACAGGCGAACAGTTACCCGAGGTTGTTGCGGACGACGTGGCAAAAGTCGAGCCCTCGTTGGACGTTCAAATCGAGTTCGCTCAAATGATTGCTGAAGGCGATACCGAAGATTTCCTAAAGGATTTTTATGCCAACTGAAATGACTTACATACCCAAGCACTTCAAGCTACCGCCCAACAACGCATTGCCTCGAACCGGGAACATCGAGCCTTATGTATTTAACGACAACATCGCTATTGCGGTCGATATTGCATTGGCGACCGGACGGCCTTTACTGGTAGCCGGTGCACCGGGCAGCGGCAAAAGCCGTTTGGCCGAGGCTATGGCAACGCTGTTGGAATGGAATTATCTGCATACCACGATGACCTCGCGTACCCGGCTCGAAGATTTAACGGCCGATTACGATCATCTGCTGCGCATGCATGATGCGCAAACGCGCAGCAAAGAAGAGGGTATGAAACCCGACTGGGCGTATTTGAAACCAGGGATTTTTTGGTGGGTCTTTAATTGCGCCACAGCATCGGTTAGGGGTGGGACTGCCGAAGAAGCGGAAAAACATAATGCCGCCCTCGATTACCCTGGTCTCCCGACACAAGTGGAAGCAAACCGTAACAAAACGGTATTGCTGATCGACGAAATCGATAAAGCCGAACCCGATTTGCCCAATGATTTGCTGGAACCACTCGACCGATATCGCTTTACCCGACCGGACGGCAAGCAAGTAGACGCCGTTAAGGACCTGGAAATCCTGACCATAATCACCACCAACCGCGAACGCGAACTGCCTGCGGCGTTTATGCGCCGTTGTGTCGGTCTGGTGCTAGAAGCGCCGGATGTAGACAAGTTAGTCAACATTGCCGAACACCATTTTCCTAAGCCAAAAGATGCCGACGCCTTCTCCAAATTAACTCGGGCCGTGGCAGACAAGACCATCAGCTTGCAGGAACAAGCCAATAGTCTGAATCGCCGCCCGCCCAGTACCAGCGAATTTTTGGATGCATTAAAAACCTGCGACAAACTTAAAATCGATGTCGAGCATGAGGCCTGGCAGTTAATTGAGCAGTCGATTTTGATCAAAGATTTGAGCGATAAAAATGACGCAACGAACGCCGAATAAAACGGATATCGGCCTCAGCGATCTACTGATTGCGCTCGCTGACCTGCCGTGGCAAACCGAAGCTCATAAAAAGGCTATTTTTCATGCCTTGGGATTTGCTTGGCAGGACAGCAAACCGGATGCGATTGATTCGAGCTCCCCAAGACAAATCTTCGACCGCAATCGTTATCAGCAAAGGCCGTCCATCAAGTCGGTGTCAAATACACCACCTGGGTTCAGCCCGCCACCTCCTCCACCTGTACCGATAGAGTTACCTCAACTCATCCTAAACAGCCAGCTCAAAGTGTTGGACGCCGTTCCGGAGGAAGCGCCCGAGTGGTTGAATCAAGACAATGTATTGCTGGCCGACGAGAAGCCGCAGGTTAAAGCAGCCAGGGCTAACCTGTTTCCGAACCTGACCCACCGAGGCATTCTTTCGGCCGCTTTGCGTGTGCAAAAACGGGGTAAGGATGTGGACATACCGCGTCTGATCAAACACGTCACCAAAGGCCAAATTCCTAAGATCGTGCCGACACACACAGCGGTAACGCTGGAGCGAGGTTGCCAATTATTGCTGGATTACAGCGACAGCATGGTGCCGTTTTGGGAAGACCTGACCGCACTCGCCGACCAAGTGCAAAATGTGCTGGGCAAGGAACGGGTCAAAATCTATGAATTCGACCAGGATCCCACCGCCGGCCAGTGCTGGGACAACCCACTAGCCGCCGAACCCTGGCGTACGGACGACACACGCCCGGTATTAGTTGCTTCCGATCTAGGCATTAATGGTGGCCGGGTGCGCTGGCCTGTCGGCGCCACCTGGCGCAGATTCATAGTCCTATGTAGCCAAAAGCAGATTCCGCTCATCGTGCTAATACCCTGGCGCAGCGCCTACTGGCCGGAAATTCACAGCAGCCATCCGATTATGGTGCACTGGAACCCGCACACCACTGCCACCATGATCAAAAAACGGGTCGGCGCCGGCCACCAAATCCAGTCATGAGTTGGCACACACCCAGTCAGTTCGATAAGGAATTTCTCGCCAATCTGCGCGCCAAACTCTCGCCGGATTTGCTGGCACTGGCGCAATATATGGCATTGGCATCAAGGATAGAACCGCTGTTGCTGCGCAACATGCGCACCGCAATGATGCCAGCCAGCGAGCCGGAGTTGGACACCAGCTTTGGTTTAGCAATCTTATTGCTGCGCGTAGTTCGCTGGATATCGTATTAAACCAGGGTGTAGCCCGCCTGCTGGCCAATGAATTGTGCTTGCAGGACGAAGTATTAACCAAAGTGTGGACGCTTACCCAGCGTTTCACTGCGCATTGGTCGACGCTGGACAGGTTGGAACTTAAGCTTCGTTATCATGCGCTGCAACAAGATCAGAACGCCATCAACCAAGGCGTACAGGAAGCGTTAAGGGCCATCCACCAGGCAAGCAGCGAACCGGATACGCAACTGGAGCTGGCGCGCTGGGCCAAAAAAACCTTGCCGTCCATTGCCGCAGAAACCACCGGATCGAACGAAATCGCCTGGCTGGCGCAATTTGCCGCCACCACCTTGGGCGCCACATCGGGCTGGACCAAACTCAGTGCCAGCAAACCAATACCTGAATGGCTAGGTGTCAGCTCGCTAACGGAGCAAAGTAGGATAGGTTTACAACTGCGATATGATGCAACCTTGGGTTACCAGGTGCTCGAATGCGTGCCGGCAACCGATGCATCCATCAACTTACCCTTACCCACGCCATTGCCAGCCCGGTTGTACATCCAGCCTGAAAATGCCAGCGAAGGCTTTTGGGATGTGATCAATCCTGGCGTTCGTATCAAGCTGCCCCATCCTTCTCGCCGCATCGAACTGCGCACCATAGACGGTAAACGCTATCAACTCCATGCCGAAATCGAACTGCCAACAAAAAATGAAGATAGGCAAGCGGTCAACGCGACATACCTCACCCACGTCAAGGAAGATGAAGAACTGGCTCGCCATATCGCAGCCCAGTTGGCCGAACAAGGCATTCAAATCACACTGCTAACCGAATCGCCGACAGAATTCAACCGGCTCAAGAGCTGGCAAAACGATAGTAGTGGCAGCAAATTCCTGCGCCTTTGGACCCCGGCGGCGCAAAAGCAATGGCAACCCGAAGATTGGGAAGATTATGCCCTTACAGACAGCAGTTTGCTGCTGCGTTGGCAACAGGCCGAGTTACCGCGAGGCACTGCTAGCGCTGGGGTGGTCGATTGGGACGATCGCTTGTCCAATATCAATCCGATACGACAATGGCTATCCGGGCAAACGATAACTACCGAAACTCGACATGATACCCGGTGGCTGCAACGGGCTTTGAATGATTTAGGCGCCAGCCCCAGTCTGATCGTCGACGGCATCGATGGCCCCGCAACCCGGCAGGCGGTGAAAAACTTTCAAACCCAAGCCAAACTCTTCGCCGATGGCATCGCCGGGCCGCAAACCCTGGCGGCCGTCGAACAGCAATTGGCCCTCAATAAATTGCTTAAGGAACTGGACAACCCGCAGACCACTCCCAAACGCCGTCTGGCGATTGGCGACCAGCTGGCGGAACTGGGCGATCCGCGCAAGGGCGTCGGCGTCATCGAATACGAAGTGATCGAGTATGCACCGCAAGTACAAATCCTGCTCGAAGAACTCAACGATGTAAACACCATGCCGATACGCAGGCTGGAGATTGGCGACCAGTTGGATGCGATGGGCGATCCCCGCATCGGCGTGGGCCGGGACGAAAACGGCCTGCCGGACATCGATTGGGTGGAAATTCCAGCCGGGCCGTTTATTTATGGGGAAACCAAAGATCAGAAAACCCTGGAGTTGCCGGCGTACAAGATCAGCCGCTATCCGGTCACCAATCGCCAATTTCAGGCCTTTATCGATGCCGGCGGCTACAACGACCCGCAATGGTGGCAGGATTTACAGAAAACCGAACCCGAAGAACCCCATTGGAAACAAAATAACCGTCCTCGTGAATCGTTAAGCTGGTTCGAAGCGATGGCATTTAGCCGATGGCTGTCGGCGCAACTGGGCTATACCGTCACTCTGCCTACCGAACAACAATGGGAAAAAGCCGCTCGAGGTGCTGATGGACGAATCTTCCCCTGGGGTGGCGAATACCGCTCTGGTTACGCCAATTGCACTAAATTCCTGTATGACGATGAATCGTTTAATTTGCGGCAGACTACGGCAGTGGGACTGTTCCCGCAGGGAGATTCGCTTTTCGGCGTTGCGGACATGGCCGGCAATGTGTGGGAATGGTGTTTCGATGATTACGACGTGGCTGCCGATCCGGGCACAAATCCCCGGCGTGTGCTGCGCGGCGGTTCCTGGGTCGACGAACCGCTCAACCTGCGTTCGGCGAACCGCGGCAGGCTCAACGCCGGCAGCCGCGACAACGACATTGGTTTCCGTCTTGCCCAGGACTTATCCTAGGCCCTTTGCCCTTTTACCCTTTTTTGCTTGGCTTTTTACACTTCGAGCGGCCTGAAAGCGGCCGCTCGTAATTTTTTTGGGCATGAACCGGTTAATAACTGAGCGAGCGAGGAAGTTTGTTGCAAACGTTTGGGCACGAAACTATTTTAATTTAACAAAACAGAGGTAAACCGATGCAGTTAAAGATGCCCTACGATGTATTTTTAACTTACTCGCGAGAGGATTTCGCCAAGGCCCAACTCTTGGTCAAGGCACTGGAATCACATGATTGCAGCGTTTTTTGGGAACATCATGAGTTTTTTGGGGATGATGAATGGGATGTAATTGGGGCTTTACGTACCCTTGCAGAACCAAAATGCATTATTGTGATCTGGTCACAAGCCGCGTTGAATTTTGAAAGCGTAAGACAAGCCGCCGAGCAAGGTTTGCAACGAGGCAATTTGCTGCAAATTCGTATTGAGCAAATTATTCTGCCACCGCCTTTCGATCAGTCATATTGCGCCGATTTTTCAAAATGGCATGGCAAACCATCTGACTCTGAATTTGTATATTTTTGGGAAGCCGTTGCAACGAAACTTGTTCAATCAGAAGGCAACAATTCCGATAAAAGCATTCCCAAATCCAACCAAACTCCGTTGATCACCCGAAAAACCAAATTCCTACCTGACATCGACTGGGTGGACATTCCGGCCGGGGCATACTTATTGGGTAGCGGCACCAGACAAACAACTCAGACGCTCGATCGTTTCTTCATCAGCAGTTACCCCATCACTCACTGCCAATACCAAACCTTTATCGATGCAGGCGGTTATGAAGACGAACGCTGGTGGCAGGATTTAATCAAACCGCAACCGACAAAAGCGAGCTGGCCACAGCCCAATCGGCCGCGTGACAACGTGAATTGGTACGAGGCCGTGGCGTTTTGCCGCTGGCTATCGGCGCAATTCGGTTACGTCATCAGTTTACCCACCGAACGACAATGGGAAAAAGCAGCTCGCGGTACGGATGGCAGAGAGTACCCCTGGGGAGCGAGTTTCCAAACTGGAGACGCTAATGTCTTTTTGGATTCCAACCCTGAGAATTTGAATCAGATCTGCGCCGTCGGCCTGTTTCCCCATCGGGCTTCGCCCTACCAGGTCATGGACATGGCAGGCAACGTTTGGGAATGGTGTTTAAACCAGTTCGAACAGCCCGATCAGATCGAGCCAGACACCAGTAACGCGCCGCGCGTATTGCGGGGTGGCTGTTGGGATTTAAAAGCTTTGGATGCGCGAACTTTCATTCGCCGCAGCCGACATCCCGACCTGCGTGATTACGACGTCGGTTTTCGCGTGGTATGCCGATCGCCAAAATAGAACGCCCTAAAAAAAATCGCGAGCGGCCTGGCCTGTCGGCCGCTCAAAAGCGTAAAAAAACAAGCGAAAAAGGGTACAAGGACAAAGCGCCAAGGGTTAGTCCTGGGCAAGACGGAAACCAATGAGGTAGTAGCGCTTGCCGGCTTCGCTTCGGGTGCGGTCCGCCGAACGCAGGTCGCCCGGGTCGTCGCCCCAGGAACCGCCGCGCAGCACACGCAGGGTGCAATTGTCTGCATTTTGCTCTCCCGAGTTCGCATCCTCTGAAGATGTAGCGCCTGAGTCATCCTGCCAACAACTGTCAGTCCATTCCCAAACATTGCCAGCCATATCGTAAAGGCCAAAGAGATTGGCCTCTAATTTCGCCACCGGGTGTGTTTGCCCGTTCGCATTATCAACATACCAAGAATAGTTCGCTGCTTGCGCTACGGGTTCAGTCAACTTTGCGTCACCGGGTTTTGATTGCTCGGTTTCCCAAAAAAACTCGGTGGTTGTTCCACCGCGAATGGCATATTCCCATTGCTGTTCGGTGGGCAATTTGTACTTTTTCTGTTGATAGGCAGACGGAAGACTATTGAGCCACTCGATATAAGCCTTGGCGCAATCCCAGGACACATTGATCACCGGGCGGCTGCCACGCCCCCAACCTTCGTCACGAGGCAAAATCGTACAGTTCTCAGTAAGCTCATCTTCCACCAATTTCGTCCAAGGCGTGACATAAGCCGGGTTTTGCGCAAACACAAACACATCATACTCGGCAAAAGTCGTTTCCGTTTGGGCCAGGTTAAATGCGGCGATATTGATGGGTGGCTTGCCGCCTTGTGGCAATGTGCCGGTCTTAATCGTCAGCATGTCAGGTTGAGGAAACAGATTTGATCGTGCCCGGAGCCAGGCGATCGGCAAATCGACAACATTAGTTTTTTGCGTTGCAAAACTCACATTGGCCGCATTCAATATCAAGCTGATAAAAACCGGCACTGACAAGCCCAAAACCGCCTTAAACACCCGCAAACGCCAGGCACTGGCGCGAAGAAAGGCGCGCTCGTCATCGTTACAACTGCCGGCATGGCGAAAATCGCGCAATTGTTTGGGATTGGCCAAGTCGTTAAACCAGGCCGACCAGAGTGACACGGTTTTGGCCGCCAGCCAGCGTTTGGTCAACTGTTCGCGAAGGTTGCGGTCTTTGAGTTGCTGGCGATGCTGTTGCAGCCATTGATAGAGGGTCTCGCAATAGGGCTTATCGTTGCTGCGCGATTTGCGCAACAGGATTTCGTGAATCAAATCCACGGTTTTAGCGTCGTTCGCCCGCTTTCGGTCGGTAACCAGCGCCTCATGGTCTTGTCCACCGCTGATGACGATCATACGCACCGGTTCTTGCCGGATGTCGTCTACTGAGATGCCGGACAACCAATCCAGAATGCGTTCCGGCGAGTGCGGGTTATCGACGACTCGTTGGGAATGCCGGCGCGGTAGACAGCGGGCGACCGTTGTCACCAGCCAGATCCAAACGGCTTTGCAGGCTAAATGCTCGATCGGCAGCGTGGCTTCGGCAAGGGCTTGGGTTTTGCTGATGCTGCGTCGGGTATCGGGGGCATTTTGATTGTCCTGTACCAAGGCCAGCAGCACTGCACGGGCCTGGGATTTTTTCGGCTCGGGTAGATTTGTCAAAGCGGTGTCGAGACGCGAGGCCAGCGCACCACCGACGCCATGCAAATCAAGGTAATCTTTCATACTCAACTGCCGGCGGCCTTGTTGATCCGCCAATTGCCAGAGCTTATTCATGACGTTGGATGCCAACGGCAACGCCGCATCGCGTTCCTCCAGGGCGTCGGCGACGATGATCTCTGCCAGGGTCAACTGCTTGCCCGTACCTTGATGATGGTAGGATTCTGACGGCCAGCTCCAGCCTTTGGCACGGCGGAGCGGGGTTTCAACCGCTTCCTTCAACCCAATCGCGCTGATGGGCTTTAGAAAGTAGCGCGTGGATTGTTGCAGGGCTTCTTGCAGTCTGGGCAGTTCACTGAAATGCAGCATGAAGTCACTTCGAATCGTGGTGACCAGGTGGAACGGACAATCGCGATCATTGATGGCATCGGCCAATAGGGCATCGAAGCGTTCTCGCGATTGGATATCGGTCGTCAGCGTGATGACTTCCTCCAATTGATCGACGACCAACAAAAACCGGCGGTTGCTGGAAGCCGGCAACGCAGTCTTCAACGCAAACGCCAAATCACGGGGATTCTCCCGCCGAATATCACGAATCTTTTCAATGTCCGCCGCGATATCCGACGCCACAATACCCGCCAAGGTCGTTCGTAATTGCACGGCAAGGTTTTCGCAAGGGGTGTTTCCAGGGCGCATGACCGCGATATGCCAACCTATGCGTCGGTAATCAGGTTGCTGCCAGCCATCGCGAATCGCAGGAATCAATCCGGACTGCACCAGCGACGATTTGCCAACGCCACTATTGCCTTCGATTTGTAACCAGCGCTGTGGATGTCTGCCGCCGCCCAATGAGAAAGAAATCAATAGTTCGGCGGTTTCAAACTGGCGACCGAAAAAATAGGGGGCGTAGTTTTCGTTAAAGGATTCCAGCCCAGGATAAGGGCAAAAGTCCGCGGGAAGTTCTTCGGGTTGAAGCGGCGAAGCGTCCGGGCTTTGTTGCAGATTGCGGATCAGTGTGGAAAAAAAGGCCGTATCATCTAATGCAACCGGTAATACTTGATGTTGGGAAAAATTTAAAAAAAGCGGAATTTGCTCGCGATTGACACTGGCGTGTAACAAGGTAAACAACGGTAAACCTTGTTGAAAATGGCGACATAAGGCCGCTTTCAATTCCGGTTCAACCCAACGCTGGATGCCTTGCGGACCCAACAGCAGAATGTATGCCTCGCAATGGGTCAGCTCGTGGGCAAGTTTATCGATCCAGTCCTCTCCCCAGCCTATCCCGGTTTGATCCCAAAATACATCCATGCCGGACCCTTGCAGGCCGGTAACGATTTGCGCGGCCAACGGCCGATCAACGCCTGAATAGCTAAAGAAATAGCGCGCCACTGGTATTTGCCCCTGGTTTGTTGTTATTGTCGAGTCGCACAGTTTTTGAGTTTGGCCAAACCCGCCAATATCAAGCCAATCGCTTCTTCTTGGTTTACCGTTTCAAATAACCGGCGATTTTCTGCCCCGCTCAGGCCGTTATTCAAGCCGTTAATGCCGATTTTGGCAAATGTTTTGCAGATGGCGGGATAGTCAATGGGCTGGATGGCCAGGTTTTGGGTTTGGATGTGCAGATCAAACTCGGCGATTAAGCTTTGGTAGCTGGGATTTTGGCATTGGTAGGCTTCGGTCAATGCTTCCGGCTGTTGATCTTGTAGCGCTTGAATCACTGCGCGCGCCGCACCACCAAAGCCGCCCAGCAGAAACAAGGGTCTGCCGGCTTGCAAGGTCAACAAGGCTTCTTCAACCAAGCCGGGATATTTGCCTTTATAACCCAAGGTGCGGCCGCCCAGCATGATGCGGGCTTGGGTTTGCTGCACCAGGTTTTCCCGCATCGTACTGAGACAGCGGGCCCAGACATAGCCGGTCAGGGCGTCGCTTTCGGCTTTTGACTGCGGCAACATCGCAGCGGTTTTTAAATCATCCGGCGCGTCGACTTTTACGATTCTCAAGGCATCGCGTCGATCGGCAATCCAGTCGGCATCCAAGCTTTGGTGTAACGGCCAGGCCAGGAAATTGCGCACTGGGGTAAATTGTTTCTGCAAGGCGTCGTTATGGTAGCGCACCAGATCCAGCAGATTTTCGGTAAAGCCGCCGGGGCGTAGGTCGCCGCCGTAAACCAGCGTGGCGCCTTGGGCCAGACAATGGCGGGCGATTTCCAGCATCGCATCTTGCAGGTGCAAGTCGCTCAGACCCAAGGTTTGCAGTTCAACCGCATCGACATTGGAGATGGACAGGCCAATGCATAAGCTCTGTAAAGGTCTGTCATGCAAGGTGGTTGGGGTGCGCAACTCGACCATGTCGGATTTTAGCTCGTCGGCTTCTTCCTTACCCAAGGGCGGATCGGGGTAAACCAGCAAACGCTTGCCGGCCCGTTGGTGCAGGTCGCGCGGTTCGGGCGGCCGCGACAGGATAATGGCATCCTTCGGCAGATAGCCCTGGCTTTGCAGGTGTTCAAGATAGCGTTTTTGATAGATGATACGCAGCACTTCCAGTAAGGCAAAGTCGATGACGGCTTGCAGTTTGACGGGGGCATCCTCGGCATCGAGCTCGGTATCGAAACGAATCACCGGCACGTTACTCATATACGGAAAACTGCGGTATTCATGCAACTTCAGAGCATCCACCACCACGATCGGCCGGTTATAACGTTTGGCCCACAACACTTCCATCCGACACCAGGGGCTTTCGCTGTAACGGTCGGATCGGATGGCCAGCAAGGCGGCCTGTTCGATGTTGGCGGCAATTTCCTCGGCAAAATCGTGGCCGGAGGCAATGTCGACGCTATCAAAAAAGCGCGCCATCTGGGTGTTTTCCAAAGCGGCTTTTAAAGCCTTAGCCAATGCCAAAGCACCTGGCTCGCGTTTGGTGTGGCTGATGAACAGCTTGATCGAGGTTGGGCTCAGCACATTACCCAGTGCTGTGCTGGTTTGTTTGCCGTCCAGAAGGCGGGCCAAGGCATGGGTGACGAAGTGCAACAATCGGCTGGAAATCTGTTCTGTTGCCATATCGAACAAGCGGACGAAATTACTGGCAGCCACATCCGGATGCAGATTGAAGGCCGATGCGCTCAAGGCCACCGGAAGAAACAGATGTTTGCCATCGCTGGTTTTGCAGCGCCGATAGTAGTCAGCAAGGTAATCGCCCCATGCATCATCATTGACCAGGCAGGCTTCCCCCAATACCAAAATCACCGTATGTTCTGCGGCATTCAGATCAATACTCGATGGCAGGTCTTTGCCCGGTTGATTGACCGATCGGAAATAGGTCGGGATGCCGATACCGCGCGCCATCGGATGATCGGGGTCGCGGTTGAAAGCCTGGTAAAGCGCCTGCGCTAGCGGCTGGCATATCTGTTCAGCTTGCGGGTGCCAGACGATGAACAGGTTGAGTAACGGACGATAGGACATAGCGAACTCCGGTGTTGAGTATTGAACGTTAGGGCACGGCATTATTGATTCGGCCCTAAAATGTTTGAACCATTCGTCCTTGTCGAAGCAAAAGCAGCTTTTCGACAGGCTCAAGGCGAACGGATATTAAAACTTCACGAGGCCGGATCAATAACGGTTACCGCATCGGCTGGCATTGTCGTCAAAAAAAATCGCAAGCGGCCTGCCGGCCGTTCGAAAGGGAAAAAGCCCAAGCGGAAAAGAATAAAAGGACAAAGCGTCAAGGGTTAGTCCTGGGCAAGACGGAAGCCGATATCGTTGTAGCGGGAGCCCGGTCTGTACCCGTTACGGAACGCCGAGCGCAAGTAGCCCTCGTGGCTGTCCCAGGAGCCGCCGCGCAACACACGCCGGGAGCAATCGCCATCATTTTGCTCCAACCACGCCTTGCCATCTTGCGGTGCGTTTTGATAATTTTCGTGCACGCAATCCTGGGTCCACTCCCAAACGTTGCCAGCCATGTCTTTCAAGCCGAAGTCATTAGCCTTTAACTGACCCACCGGATGCGTACTTCCGGAATAATAATCTTCCCCATGCCATGCATACTCTTTAGCTGAAGTGTCGCTATTACCCCAAAAATAGGCCGTGGTTTTACCCTGATTTCCCCTTGCCGCATATTCCCATTGCGCTTCGGTCGGCAGATGAAAGTCTTTACCGGTCAAAAACGACAGCCATTTGCTATAGCACTGCGCCTCGTACCAGGAAACATATATTGCCGGCTGATTGGCGCCAGAAAGTCTTTTCTTCTTCTCTTCGGAGGGATTACTTGCCGTGTAGTGATCGCAAACATAATGACCAGCCTTGATGTCTTTGGCAAACTGCTCATGCTGCTCGTTGGTGACTTCGGTGACGCCCATTTTAAATGCGTTAATAGTCACCGTATGAGGCGGGTATTCATCGCTAGCTTTATCCCCGTCGGTGCCCATTATAAATTGACCAGCAGGGATCGGAATCATTTCAGTAAACTTCGGGGGATCGGCTAACCCAAGCCTGATAGATAGCGCCTTTGAGGCTAAAGACCAGGTGAAATGACGATTTTTCAACCAAGTGTCGGCCACGCCTATCGAGACGATAATAGTCACAACCGCAAACACCGCAAACAGGGTGTATTTAATTGCTCGGTTTTTTTTGATCTGATTCTCTCGGATGACACGGTTGGCTTTGATAAACGCGGTTTCCGTTTCCAGCAGATCTTCCGGGCTATCGACTAACCAGGCTAAACCTTGTTGCAATAGCTCGGTGTTCAACAGCCAAGCATTGTTGTTTTGTTTTAGATTGCTCTGCTCTAATTTTTGCCATTGCTCGAATTGCGGACGGATTTTCTTACGCCAGTTGCGTAGCTCAGCCATTGCCTCAAATTTTTTGCTGTCCACTATGAATGCTTTTTCATCGTCAATTAAATCGCCACTGCGTTTTTCCATCCAAGTGAGCGCTTGATCCAACTGAATGCCTTGTTTCAGTAACCATTTATCCATGGCTTCCAAATTGGCACCGGAATCATGCAGCGGTTTCCAGCCTTCAAATTGCCGGCGTATGGTCTGCCGCCAGACTAATACCTCGCGCTTGTCTTTCAACGCATCCTGTAAGGTTGGCCAATGCCGAATCAGGGCTTCATGCGCGACTTCCAGGGTTGGGGCTTGACGGGTTGGTTGCTGATTGCCGGGTTGTTGCTCTGCATCCTCGTTGCCGTTCCAGGTGCCGGAAGCCAATAACAGGTGCGATTTGATGAACGGCGTTAAGCAGGCTTTCTCGGTTGCGCTGAATTCGGTTAGCGATACGCGTTGCCGGGTGTCGCCGCCGTCTGCTTCTGTTGAGCTGACCCGGACCAGCCGGGTCAAGGCCGCAAGCGCCAATGTCCGATCAGGCACCTTGTCGGATTTCAGAATTTTGTCGGCTTCGGCGCTGATGGCGCCTTCCAGTTTACCGACCTGGGTTTGGTAGGCGCTCAGTTTTAACCAGCCCTGGCTTTGATGGTTCCATAAGGAGGTCAGGGCGAACTCCAGCAAGGCCAGGTTGCCGGGTTTTTTACCCACATCGTCGATGATGCGTTCCGGTAAACCGTCTTCAAAGCGTCCACCGGCTAATTGTGCCGGTTTGACGATGATGTCCCGTAGTTGGCTGTCCTGCAGACGGCTCAGGGTGACGGTGCCTTTTTCGATCTTTTCCGCCAACCCGGCGTGACGTTCGGTGACGGCACCGTAATAGTCTCCGCGTATGGTCAGTAACACCGAACAATGGTCGGTGTTGGCGGCGTTAAGCAGCAACTCGGCGAACAGTTCGAAGTCGGTTTTGGGTTTCGGTTTTGAGTCATCGACGGTTTCCGGACTGAGGCTGTCAAAGTTGAGCAGTTCTTCGAATTGGTCGATGATGAGTAGCAGTTTGTCGGCGTTATGAGTTTTCTTCAGGGTTTGCCGAATGCTATCGACCAGCGACAAGGTTGTGCGCAATGTGGCTTCAATGTCCGGACGCTGTTTAACAATTTCATCAGCGCTATACCCCCAGGATTCCAGAAATGCGGCCGCCAGATTATGGAATGGGTTGGCATTATCCAGCGCTGGAATGCAAACCAACACTTCCCAGGTTGGATCTGGCGTGTGTTGCTTGCGCAATAACGGTATCAAACCTGCCCGCACGACCGACGATTTTCCAGTGCCGGAATTGCCTACCAGGGCAATGAATGAGCTGGTCCTGACTTTTTCCAGCAGTTTTTGTGACTCATATTGGCGCCCGAAAAACAGCGGCGCATCTTGTTCCTGAAAATAGATCAAGCCGCGATAGGGATTGCGTAATTCATCGTTGACGGACAGGGTCTCCAGGGTTGTCGGTTGCCGTAATACATGCTGCGCCAGGCGGCTAAGGTTTGTTGAATCATGGCCGGAGCGCAGGTCGAGGTAGCTGTTGAGCAGTAAAAAGCGTGGTGCTTTGTTCAGGTCGGCTCCGTGTAGCAAAACGGGGATCACCAAAATTTCGGTGTTTGGCTTGGCCTGTAAATCCAAAGCCAGGATCATTTCCAGATTCTGCCAGCGGCCCAGGCCATGTGGGCCGTAAAACACGGCAATGGCGCGGCTGTTTAACAAGGCACTCTCGATTTCTTCGAACCAGCGTTTGCCTAGGGTAAGGCTTTCCCTGTCCAAGAAAGCAGTCAAGGCTTGCGGTATCGTACCGAGTTGCTGGCGTATCCTTTGTACTTCGTCGCGATCCAGGCTGTTATAACTGAGAAACAGATCGTATTGTCGGTTGGTGTCGCTCATTGGAATTGAGTCTTCTTATTGAGTATGAGTTTGGTTTAAATTGGGAGCTTTGCGATTCCCTGCGCCAGCTGGTTCTGGCTCTAGACTGTAAAGAGAGATTTGTCTCAATGCAAACTTTTTACGGATAATGGGAAAAGCGTTAAAGTTGGGTGTGGAATAGAGTGCCATCGAGCAGGCACGAAGCCTCGTCGACTTTTTATGAACATGTCGCTATTGCAAGATAATCAATCATTCAAATCACCAAACTATCGGGTGGAAAATTAAAGGAGTATCAATGAGCGTTTCGCCTTACCTTTCAGGTGGCTTGCTTGGTTTTATAGCTCGTCGCAAGGTATTCGTAAGCTACTACCACAACGCCGATCAAGCTTATCGAGATTATTTTGAACGCGCATTTGGACATCTTTTTATTAGTAAGTCAGTCAAGCCCGGAGATATCTCGACTGACCTTAGCACTGACTATATCAAAGGCTTAATCCATGAGGGATACATATCCGATACGTCAGTCATTATCGTGCTGGTAGGATCAAAAACCTGGTGCAGAAAACATGTAGATTGGGAAATTTCGGCTGGACTAAGCAAGAAGGTCGGTGGATACTCTGGGTTAATAGGGGTTTTGCTGCCTTCATTTCCGCTTCAGCCAGGAGACCAATATAGATATGATGATCTTCCAGCGAGGTTAGCGGACAATGCCAGGTCTGGGTACGCGGATATCTATACCTGGAACTGGATCACCGCTTCAGAACAAAACTTGAAAAATGCAATCCAGGCAGCGTTTGATGCTCGAATAAGCCGGGCAACTCAAATCGATAACAGCCGCCTTCAACTTGCAAGGAATCTCTGCAACTGATGAATCTATTGTCTTTCAAACTAACCACAGACGCCGTCCTTCAAATTGATATTGCATCCGGTGTAGTGCTTGTACTGCTTGTTGTTTTGATTGGACTGGTTTATTACCGCCGCCGTCAATTCTTTGGCAAGACCAGCTATTTTGAAGTCAATGAAGCGGAAATCGGCATTGGCAGCGGCAAACTTAAACTGAAAGCCAACATCGAAGATATCCAGATCGGTTGGCGCCAGACCGTGGAGCATCCGTTCGGCACGATCAAAGCCTGGATAGGTTCAACGCATTTTCTGACCAGGACACTGAAAAATGTCAGCACCGAGATGAGCCTGCGGTGCTGGCCTACAATATGAAGCGAGTCATCAAGATCCTGGGCACCCCAGCCTTGCTTGAGGCTATCAGGGTCTGAAACCTTGTTTGTATCCTTACCTTAGCGGCTTATGTCTGTCCAGTAGGAAGCACTGAGGTAATTTTCGGAAATGCCCCCATTTTTTGGCGGCCAGCCAGAGATCGTGATAACTCTTCTTGAGAGCTCTATATTGCTAGGCTTGCGAGCGTGTTGAAAATTTTATGCGTTTTGACACAGTCTGGGCCGAAACTTGCCGGTCCAGATTTCATAAATTATGAGATTTTTTAAGAAATGCAAATCTCATAATTAATGCAACTAATTGATTTTTATGGCACCCAATTTTTCATAAATTATGAGATCCGACAGTGGATATCTGTACGGTTCGACTCGATCACGAAATAGCATCAGTAACGCTCAGATATTTTCAATAAAGGATTTTATCAGTGGGTCTGTCGAAGCCTGAACGTGTAGCCTTGCGATAGCCCTGTACGGCATCCCGAATTTTCCCCAATAAATCGATCTGCTTGCGAATGTCGGCGAATTCGGTTTCCAGCTCTTCAATCAGCACCGCCTCCCATTCGGGTTCCCCTTGCAGGAGACGCCCCATGGGATAATGATAACCGGGCCCTTTTTTGAGATAGTGGGCGATGGGTTTGGTTTGGCCCTGCTGGCGAATCATCGCCATACGAAACCACTCGATACTGAACGACAGGCAAGTTTCCCGCCGGCGAATACGCACCCCGATCCGGGCCTTTTCCGATCCCGCATGCCGGTTCTGCTCCGCTTTCAAGCGCCGCCAATAATCATCGACTAACACCTTGGCCTCTGCGTAAAGTTGATCCACTTTGGTCTCGATCCAGCCGAGCACGTCTTCTTCCGACAGCACGGATGGGCTCATAGCAGCTTGTTCGATTTTCATTCAAGATCCCTAATACTTAACTACAGGAATTTAGGCCTGAAATCCCTAGGGGATTGAAGGGTCCAACGATGGCGTTTCCGGCGTTCATCCAGCAACCCAAACGACTTTCATGCCTATCGGGATTTTGAAGACTTCATCCCTATGAAATGAGGGATTTGGGGATCGACCATACCTGGTCGAGGATCAAGTAATACCTAATGCAGGAACTTGCCATCAATTTGGTGGACATTCTGAGCATCGTAATCCCTCATTTCATAGGGATTTAGCTTCGTCACCCCAAATAGAGACGCCAGGTCTTAATCGTGATTTTAGGAGAGGTTCCAATCAGCTCTTCGCAATAAATCAATCAAGGTGCGATCTTTTATGGCAGTTCCATTCATGTTGCCCACCTCCACCACTGCAAATCATGGCGCTTTCAGGAATCTTTTGCAGGCTGGGTGGGAGCGGACTGAGAGAAAATTCGGCTATGAACCGAAGCTCTGTCTTATTGATCGCCTTGACCCTGTTGTCCCAGGACTATGCTGCCTGGGGCGCCGATGTCGATGAGCCCCGCGTTTCGTATTTCACGGACAAACAGCGCGGCTGGTTCTGGTACGAAGTCCAGCCGGAACCGGTGTTGAAACGCAAACCCGAACCGCCCCAACCGCCTCCGAGTTTGCCCGCGATCACCGATGAACTACCCTCAAAGCCGATCTCCCCGACAGAACCAGAACCCTTCACCTCGGCCTGGCTGCGCAAAAACATGGAGACGTATCTCAACAAGGCCATTGATGAGCCGACGCGTGAAAACGTCGCGGCGTTTTACTACCTGCAACGGGTGATGATGGACAAAGCCGAACGGTTTACCAACACGGCTCGCTATGTGGTGATGTCCGATCCCCAGCTGGATGAAACCGTCCGGCGTCCGGTCGCGACCTATGCCGCCAATGAAGCCAATCATCAGGCCAGTGTCATGGCGGATCGCGCATTGAAGGCCATCGCAGGCCAAGCCGGGATTTTGTTTTTCTTCCGCTCCGATTGCCCTTATTGCCATGTCCAGGCGCCGGTTCTGAACATGCTGGAGAAGGCTTACGGTTTTAAGATCTATCCGGTCTCGCTGGATGGCCGGCCGATGCCGAATGGCTTGTTCGGAAGCTTCAAGCTCGATCAAGGCCAGGCCGCCATGCTGGGCGTTGAACAAACGCCCGCACTCTTCCTGATGAAACCACCCCAGCAAATCGTGCCGCTTTCGCAAGGTGCGTTGTCGCTGGAGGAACTGACCAGCCGCATTTTGCTGGCGGCCAAGGAATCGGGCTGGCTGGATGCGACACAATACCAAACCATTCAGGGCATCCGTTCCACACCGCGGTTATTACCGACCTCGGGGAGCATCAGCTCAGCCACCCTGCAAGACCCGCTGTCATTGATTCAAGCGCTGCAACACAGTGCACAAGACGGGAGAACCCCATGATCAGCCCGAAGGATAAACGAGCCCTATTGTTTCTTCTGCTGACACTGAGTTCGGTGCCCGCCCTTGCCGATTTGCAGCAGGAAATGGACAGCATGTTCGGTACGATGACCAATTACACCGCGCCAACCGCGCATCTCGGGCAACGCCGGGGCGTGATTACCGGTGGCAGTCTGGTGGCTCGTAATGGCATCACCAACACCAATCTGGTGTCTTTCGTACCGCCTTCGTTCAGCGCCGGGTGCGGGGGAATCGATCTGTTCGCCGGCAGCTTCAGCTTCATCAATTACAACCAGTTCGTGCAACTGCTGCGGAATATCGCCGCCAATGCCGCCGGCTATGCGTTTCAACTGGCGATCGGGGCCATGTGTCCGTGGTGCGCTTCGGTGATGACCGATCTGCAAAAGAAAATCCAGGAGCTGAACCAGATGTTCAGCAACTCCTGTCGACTGGCGCAGGGCATGGTCAACGATACCGTCAAGGCGTTCGATCTGCAGAGCAAAACCAATCTATCCAATGTCTCATTCACCCAAGGCATCAGCGATGTCTTTTCGAGTTGGACCAACACCAGTACGCTGGGCGATCCGATACAACAGGTCAAACAAAACGCGCCCAATGACATGGCGCAAAAAATCCAGGGCAATCTGGTCTGGCGGGCGTTGATCAATCAGAATGCCGGCGTCTGGTTCCGCTTCGGCGGCAATAGCCTGTTGGAAGCGGCGATGAGCATCTCCGGCACCGTCATTGTCGATGCTCCCCAAGCCGCTCCCGACGGCAAGGGCGAAAACACGCCGGTGAGTGCGCCGCCGCCCATCCTTCGCATCAAGGACCTGATCTATGGTAGCGATGCCGGCAACAGTTATCAAACCGTCAAATTGTACAGCTGCTCGGATGGCCATGGCGCCGACCAGTGCCTGAAACCGGTGGTTCAGAACGTCAATCTGGTCGGCCTCAAACAACGGGTCATGGAGATCCTGCTGGGCTCGGCCAGCAACGGCAATGGCCTGATCGTTAAATTCTCGACCAACCAGGGCCAAATCACCGCCACCGAACAGGCTTTCATGCAGACTGTACCGGATGCCATCGGCGGCATGATCCACAATCTGGCCCGTGAAGACTCAGGGATTGCCAAGCTCTGGGCCGAAGAAGCCTCACCGGTGATCGCCTTGGAACTGGCGCAGCTGATCGTCAACGATTTACTGAATGCGGTGCAGACGGCCGCGCAAATCAACGATCATGCCTATGCCAAGTTGCTAATGGATGCCCTGAAGGACGCCCGCGAACAGATCCAGGACGAATATGTCACCATCGCCGGTCGTTATGGTAACCCGCAAACCCTGATGGCGTTTTATCAGCAACTGATGAATACCGTCAAACCGCGCCAATACGGCAGTGTGGCCCAGCTTCCGGCTTCCGCGCCGGCGTGGCCGAATCCTTAGCCATTCCCGTTCGTCAGCTTTTTCCAGTCAGGACGTTTATGTTCGAAATCTTCTCCGTCGGCGATTCAGCCTACCTGCAAGCCGTGTTGAATGCGATCGCGATGATTTCCGGCACCGGCGATTACCGCACCGCCGCCGGTGTGGGCGGCTTGATCGGCGTGATCATCATCATGCTGCGGGCTTTGCTGCAGTGGGACGGCCGGGGAATTCGCTATCAGGATCTGTTTTTGGCGTATGTCTTGTGGCTGATGCTGTATGCGCCCTCCGTTAAGGTTACGATTGAAGATGCCTATACCGGCAGTGTGGTCGTGGTCGACCACGTGCCGTTGGGACCGGCCGTCGTCGGCAGCGTCATGTCGAATATGGGGTATCGGTCGACCCGCCTGTTCGAGCAGGCCTTTGCCCTGCCCTCGATGACGGGCCATGGTTTTGCCGATAGTTTGCAAACCTTGACCGCGGTGCGGAGGAACCTGCTCTCCCGGGTCGGCTTGGGCGCCGCCAATGCTCCCAATGCCGGCAGCGACATGGAAACGTCCTTTGCCAATTATGTCCGGGAATGCACCCTGACCGGCGTGGACTTGAATCTGAAATCGGTCGACGCCATTTTGCGCGATGCCGATCCCCTCAATGCGCTTCGGTTTGACTCCGACATTTACATGACCGAAATCTATGTCGGTGGCCAGCCGCAAACCAAAACCTGCACCGATGCCTGGGCGGATTTAGGCGTGGTCGCGAATGGCGCTTTCGCTACCTCCCTGGAAAACCTGTTGCAGCAGACCTTGGGTGTCGCCGCCGCGAGCGATACGGTGCCGAAAATTCAGGAGGCCTTTGATGCCCTGGCCGGCCCCGGCGTCATCAATGCGGCCGATTATATGTTGATGTCGGCGATTTTGCCGATGTTCGAAAAAGGCGTCATCGGCCGGCATGAGGATGCGATGCACTGGACCAAAGCCTCGATGATCGAACAAGCCATCCAGCAACGCAATACTCAATGGGCGGCGGAACAGACCTTGTTTTCTCGGATTGTCCGGCCCATGATGGCGTTTATCGAGGGCTTGAGCTATGCGATTGCACCGATCATGGCGTTCGTGGTGCTGTTCGGCAGCGTGGGATTACGGATGAACATCGGTTACTTTTCCATGCTGCTCTGGATCCAGTTATGGATGCCGATTCTCGCGGTGGTGAATTTGTTCATCAATATGTCGGCGGCCGGCAAAATGGCGGCGTTGACTTCAGCCAACTACAATCTGCCGTCGATGATGGGCATTTACCAGCTCGATATGGAATTACAGCAATGGCTGTCGATCGGCGGGATGTTGGCGGCCTCGACACCGGCCATCACCTTGATGCTGATTTATCGCGGCGCCGTAACCGCCACCCATTTTCTGGGACGAATGGACGGGGGCGATTATGTCAACGAGAAAATCGCGACGCCGGATGTGGTCAGTCCTGGACCGCTATTGAACGCACAACCGCTGCATCAGTATAGCCCTCTGTCGGCGGTCACTCTGAGTGGAAGCGACAAAGTCTTGCCAACCTTTTCCGCAGGACGTGACCTGAGCGCCGCCGTGGCGTCCGCCTACCAGGCATCCGAACAAGCCACGAGCAGTTTCATGCACAACGTGTCTGCGACGGCATCAAAAACCTACGGGATCACCAGCGAGGCGTTTGACAGCCATTCCCTGGGTCAGCAGATCGCCAGCAGTTCGAGCCATACCGATGCCTATAACCGGCAGTTCGGCGAAGCCTTCGCCAAGAAGCATAGTGATACCGGCATTTCAGCGGATCATTTCTCCGCATTAGTAGCTGGCAGCGCGAATGCCGGCGCCAAATTGTCCGAGGAAGCCTTGGGCGCCGCCATTTCCGGGCGGTTACAGAACGATTTTAAAGTCGGCCAGGACAAATCCGATTCGATCGCCGCGGATATTGCGCAAACGGTGACGGACAGCCAGGGTTATCAGGCGGGGCTCGCGAAAAATTTAGCCCTGGACGCACAATCCGGCACCCGTAACGTGGCCTCGATGGGCTTGCAAAACCAATCGTTATCGTCGTTACAACACAGTGCAACCGATGCCGTTTCCGCCTCGGAAACCTATCAACAAACGGTCTCCACCGGGCAACGCTTCGGAGCCCAGGCCAGCTTTGGCGCCGCGGAAACCGGTTTGCGACTAGCCAGTGACGGTGTCTTGATGGAACGGCTGGATCAAGCGCTGGATCAGTATGGCCTCCGCGGGGATGCACAGCGATTGGCTTCGCAATGGAAAGCGACCGGTTGGCTGTCCGATAGCGATCAGGCCTATGCGGCAGCGGGCATGTCCTTGTTAACCGGCTTTTCCTCTCCCAGCTATCGAACCCTGGATAGTCAGCAGTCGCGTAGCGCGGAAATCGCGGGTTACCAGTTACTGGGCGATGCGTTTCATTCGCCAACATCGAAGGCTGACTGGAATTCAGAGAAAAACGAAAACCTGAAATCCCAGGCACCCGTCATGGGCGCAGTCCAAACGCGGGTTGAACATGCAGACCTGGCTGATCCTCGACACGAAGCTGAAGCCGTCACTCACCGGGCACAAAGCCAAATCAACAGGGCACGTGGCCGGATGGCGGCGGGTCAAAAGTCGATTGCAGCCGATCACCAACAGAATCTCAGCCGTTTGGATCAACAGACGAATACGGGGATTGCCGAGATGAGGCAACTCAAAGCCGATCATTTTAGATCGGCAATTGCTTCAGCGGCGAACAACACTCCGTCAGCAGCGGAGTTTTCTTACAACATGCTGGGTGGTAGTATTTATAACACGGCTAAGGATATTGAGGCCGCCGGAGCCGCCGGAAGTCTAGTTGTGAAACAATTTACAGACAGTTTTAAAGAAGCCCGTTCTAAAGGTGAAAATTATTGGGAGTCACTTAAATTTGCTGCATCGCAGTCATATCCTGGATTTACTGAGGCAACAAATACTTGGGCAGATCAGCGGGTGAATGAAGTGGCCGACAGACTCACTCCGGCCCAACAAGCCTATTACCGAGCAGCTATGTTTGAAGCCTTTGCTGGAATTGCGATTGCTGGAGATAATAATGGCAATATGGGTGCAGCAAAAAAACGACTCCTTGCTGAAGAAGGTGAAACTGACGGCAACAATATCGCGAAGTTGTTAAGAAGTGCAGCTGGGCAAAACAGGGCCGATTTGATTGATCAAATTGGTAACTTCAATCGAGCCCAAGGGCGGATTAAAATCTAACCATTCATCATTTACGATTAAGTCAATTGTTACATCCAAATAGCGCTCGCACACTCCCTACCATCACCCAGCGAATCAGCAAGAGTCCGGAAAACAGCAAAAGATAATTAATCAGATCCTGCCGAAAGTTGGCAGTAACAATGATGATTAAAACAAATGCTGACCAATAGTAATTACTCTCATGAGATAGTCCTGCTGCGAGGTGTTCTATGGATTGCCTCTGTACACGACAAAAACAGCTAACCCATTGAATAAAAAGGGTTGTAAATAGAGGGCTTGAAAGTCCATCGCCAATCGGTTTCACTCTATGCGACCAAGCAGGAGATGAAATGGAATTGAGCGATGGACTGAGAGTGATTCTAAAAGGACATTTGGGCTGGGGCAAGTGCCGATTGGATTGTTTTGCCGGCATGCTGCTGGCTTTAGTGCGGTTGAAACGCATGAATCTGACGCAACTGGCGATAGCGTTTACCAGTCAGGCCGACCCGAAATCCCGCTATCGGCGGTTACAGCGATTTTTTCGGGAAGTTGTGTTTGATTATGATGCGATTGCGAGCCTAATCATGCAGCTGTTTGATTTTCAGGAGAAGTCGTACTACCTGACGCTGGATCGAACCAACTGGAAATGGGGCGAAAAGAACCTCAACATTCTGACCCTGGGTATCGTCTACCAAGGCGCGGCGATTCCGGTGTATTGGTTGGTGCTGAACAAACAGGGCAACTCCAGCCAGCGGGAACGCATCGCTTTGCTGCAACGATTTATCGGCCGGTTTGGGCGCCGGGGTATTTTGGGCATCCTGGGCGACCGCGAGTTTATTGGCGATCACTGGTGGCAATGGTTAAGCGACCAGGACATCCCTTATCTGATCCGGATGAAGGAAAACCAGTTGCTGACGGCGCGCCAAGGTCAGGAGCGTCCGGTGCGTTCGTTATTCGCGGACTTGGCGGTGGGCAAAAGTCGTTCACTGAGAAAAAGGCGCCGCATCGGTCAGCAATGGGTATGGCTCAGCGGCATGAAGCTGGACAGTGGCGAACTCTTTAGCAGGCAACCACCGTTTCCCGCAGCCACTGGAAGTCTATGGCTTGCGTTGGGAAATCGAGCATCTGTTCCAATGCCTAAAAGGTCGAGGCTTTCATCTGGAAGAGACACGGCTGACCCGCTACTTTCGGATCAAGAAGGTGATGGCGTTATTGGCCTTGGCCTTTTGTTGGGCGCATAAGACGGGAGAATGGAAACATCAGGCGGTCAGACCCTTGAAAATAAAAAAGCACGGCCGGCCGGAGCAAAGTTTGTTCCGCTATGGCCTGGATTATCTGACCAATAGCCTGTTACAGGGGCTCCAGAAAATGGAAGAGAGGTTCAGGCTGTTGCTGCTGTTTTTATGCCCGCCTGAAAGGGTCATGGTCAGCGGGCAGAATCCAGAAATCGTGGCTCTCAAAATATGATTGAGAGCCGGAGTTTTAAATTTTTGTCGTGTACAGAGATGGATTGCACAAAAAACTCAGCCACAGCCATCAATCCAAAACCTATGGTTCCGAATACTGCAATAAGACTTAAATTATCTGGTAGCTTTGCCCACGCACAAATAGACCAGAGCAAACCAAAGATTAGCGTGGCCATTATCATCCATTTAAAAGCCACAAATGACAAACTGCGTGTTTGAAAAGGTTTTATCAATCGCTGTAACCCGCTGGGAAACTTGCTGAAGGTCGTGCCACAAAAGGGACAAATGGACCGTAAAGGCTGGCCATAATAACTGATCACCCGAGGTACCATGGTCCGGTGACAAGCATTGCAATTGACAGTGCTATGCTGGCCGGCAAAGCTAGCTTTTACCGTGTCAGCTGGTAGAGGACGGGGGGATAGTTTGGAATGGCTTGAATGAGATGAGAATGAGGGCATGATGGGCCTCCAATAGAACTCAATGCTTTCTATGGTACGTCATTCAAACTCAGTTGCCAATACCTGTAATAACCTGTAATAACCTGTAATAACCTGTAATAACCTGTAATAACCTGTAATAACCTGTAATAACCTGTAATAACCTGTAATAACCTGTAATAACCTGTAAAACTCTGGATTTGAACTGGCGACATCAAAAATTAGTTTGAATAAAATCTAACATTGACGGGCAAAAGTCAACCCATTCCCGACGGTCGCGTTTCTCCAAAGCGGCCAGTCAGCCAAATCCAGATTTTGCGAACTGGATGGTTAAAAAACAGTCATTGGCGACCTCACCCCACCGGCCATCTCCGGTCGTTCATTCCTCCATCAAAGCGGTCACTGAAACGTTGGCTTCACTCAGTTAACTGTCGGTCACGCACCTACTGTCCTCGTCACGTCTTCGGCCATCGCGGAGACTGGCTGTCTCCAGAATGCCGAAGTTCCCTCCAGATCGGCGGCCAAATCACCGATGTCCTTCGGGCGCTCATCCTCATCTAAATTCGATTCCGCTATCTTCGGGGCCGTTTAAAGCGCCTTCCCAGCGGATCTCCCCTAAGGGTGGGGCAGCACAGCTTCCACCAAGTTACGCCGGCGGGAGGGGGGAAGAGACGCAGATGTCAAAGATAATCATATAACTCACTTCAACCTCCCGTATGCGACAAAGGGCGCCCAATAATAGGGTCCAACGCCCGATTGCTTTAACGTTCGCATTGCTTCTTTTAAGGCGACTGCTTTGCTATTCCCTTGTTTTAGGAATTTGTAAAAGTAGCTCATCAGCATTGCAGTTTCACGATCAGCCACAGCATACAATGAGGCGACTACTGACTGTGCACCAGCTTCGCGAAAGGCCGCTGCTAATCCGATCAGGCCATTCCCCCCGCTTGGAGAGCCTGCAGTGTCGCAGCCCGATAGTACTACCAAATCCACACCGTCAAGATCTAATCCCGCGACCTCGCTAGCACTTAATATGCCATCTTGGATCCCAGAGGCAACATCAGTGGTGCGGAGATGAAGACCCGAGCGGAGTGTCGGATCAAGAGTTACCAGATATGCCTCTAGATTGTTCTGATCTACTGTATTCGAATCGAACGGCGGGTTAATGTGGTTCATGCTTAATCGATCAAGCCATGCGTGTGTAGCAAAATGCAAGATCCGATGTCCGGTTACTTTTTTCCGCACTTGCTCCTCCGACGCCTCATCCCCTAAGAGTAAGTCAGGTTTGAAGGCAGAATCTTCCGTAGCAAATAGAGATGCAATCGTCTCGACTTCCTGTCTCGTCCCAGGAAGCGGCAACAAATTATCTATAAAGGATGATCTGACGTGACATTTGCTGTGAAAGTGTTCTTCCTTCTTGAGCATTTTTTTGAGATCAGCTAACGCTTCATCGCTACCAACGTCGCCTATTAGAAGTATGCCTTCGCCACTCTTGCTTTCGTTTGATTGAATTAGATCCTGAGCGCTAGTCAAGTACGGAAAGACCATGCTTTCATCGATTAGAAACGTGCCTTCATTAGAACCAGGGAGAGCTGCAAACGGAATAGCGGCCACAGCGGAATCAGGAACAATGTACACGACGTCGACACCTTCCGGCAAGTACGGTTGTATGGGATTCCAAAGCAACTTTCGGAGCTCGGCACCCAATTTTTCACCCCTATGAAATGGTGTTTCCTTTAGGGACACTACAATGCCTCGAGTAATGTTGGACGTCGACCGAATCCATCCCAGAAAATCGGCAGCTAGGTCGTCAATTTCCTGAACATGGCCCAGATCTATCCGTCGAGGCTCGTTGTTGTGTGTTAGGAGCCAGGCACTATAACGATCACCATATTTTCGATAGTCAACGATTACCTCGTTATCACTCAGCCGGTTTTGAATATCTTTCCAGGATTTTGCTTCAAAGTCTATTAAGCTTATCGCTGCTTTAGAAATGCGGTTGTGAACTTTCAGTTCTAACTCAGAAAGCCGGGTTGCAGCGGATACTAGGCTACTACTACATTCCTCGGCTTTATTCTCTGACGTAGGACCGTAATAGGTAAGATGTGCAAGTTCAGCCGTCGCGGAGATTAACTCGTCAGGGAGCTTTGATCCGTTTCTTTTTTCGCGTCTCAGTTCAGAACGAATGGACCTTTCAATACGGGAAGCTAAGCCTCCAAGGCGCATTACCCAGTCATATTCGGACGAAGTTCCTGTGGATCTAGTAAGAGTAATCCAATTACTCAGTGTCGAATCGATAGACAGGGAATGCGCGTAACGCTCTGCACGATGAGATGAGGCGCTTGCATTAACGAAGTCGATGTAATCGCGTTTTAATATCCGATCGAAGATCTCAATAGCTTTAGTAAAGTTTTTGTTGTAGAAGTAATGAATGAATGCAGCACCATCGCGAGTCCGTTGAGACTGATCGTAAATGAGCGCCTCAGCCGAAAGGATTCTCGCAAAGTCGGAGTTTCCCGTCTGCCATGCATGAGTTGCCTGTTGTAATAGAGTTTCAGCAAGATTACTTTTGGCTTCACGTTCGGCAGCCTGAAAGAACCAAATTGATGCCATAGCTGCGACAACAGTGGCCAAGAGCGCAAGTGCTGCGGCAGCTAAATATCGCTTTTGTTTCTTAATTAGGATTTTCTGTCGTTCCAGATCTTCGAAACGAGTTGTAGCTTCACTTGCCGTAATACCGCCTATGATTCTTTGAATCATGAGCTCAGAATTCTGCAGCTGTTCCTGCTCAGGCGAACTCTGGAGCTCGCGGACGTTAATGTGTAGGCGTTGCGAGTTAGGCCATCTTCGCATCACTGTGGGTGGTATCCACCTTTCTCCTTCACCTGTGGTGTCGATAATGATAGGGGCAGCCTCACGATTTTCTAACCACCAATCGATTTCCTTATGGACCCAATCATCGCTGCTAAGGCGGGAAAATATTCCAGGAGTACATACAACAAGCAGCGCTTGTGAAGCCTCGAGGGACGGACGATGAAGTTCCTTCCAGTTTCCCACGGCCGGTGTTGCTTGGTCGAAATAGACTTCTAGTAAAGGTGATTCAACCCTGTCATCAATGGGCAGTAATGGTCGTCCCTGAAGATGCTTGTACAGCCAGTTAGCTGTCTCTTTGCCGTCGACCTGTCGATAGCAGATGAAGATGCGAGTAATGTTTTGCATAGAGTGCACCAAAGCTAGATTAGTATTTCTTCATCGCTAAAACTGATTTTCTGCTCTTAGTTAAAATTTAATAATAATCACCTATGTTTCTTGTGATAACTCATTTAAAGGTGAAGCTCAATAGTACAATTATTCGGTAGATAGCGCAGCCAATTAGTTGCGATCCCCTGCTGTGTAATGTAAGAATTCACGCACTAGCCACACTGGGATTTGCTCCGGTTTTCGTAATGTCCTTTTTAAGATGGATTTTCGCAACGGTTGAAGTGATGCAGTAATGCTGTGAACTGTACATCCTTCTTTTGTAGCGCCGCTTGGCGCACAGCCGTCTTTGATCATAGTTGTTTGATCGGCTGGTTAGCGCTGGATGACAGACGGTTGTCGAGCTAAAATGAAATCGTATATCATCCATTACAGGAAGATATACAGTTAGCATTTTGATAAAATTTACTGAGCCTAGAGCCAAGCAATTAGGGATGAAAGACGGGCACTATCTAATCATTTGTTAGGCTGCAGATAGGAAGCCTTCATCACAGCTATCATCGGCGATTTTGGTGTGGTAAAGACTTGCTAAACGCCAACTGGAAAGGAGTCGCAGAAATCATGAGCACTAACTATCGTAGAACTTTTTCGGTTGATGCCGAAGACTATGGAGACAAGTACCACGAGCATCTATTGGAACAGTATAAACTGTACGTTGGATTACTGACAAAATCAATGAACGGCGGACGTAATAGTCCGGTCAACACCTACTTTCTTTCGGCCAACTCCTTCCTAGTGACGGTTTACGGGATCCTTGCAAGCTATGGTATTATCCCCGAGCAGAAAACTTGGCAATACTTCGTTCCGGCGGCTGGGTTACTCCTGTGTATTGCTTGGGCAACTCTGATTCGCTCCTATCGCCAATTAAATACAGGCGAGTTCAAGGTGATCCATCTTCTTGATGGATAAACTGCCTGCTTCGCTCTACAAGGCCGAGTGGGCTTTTCTTGAGCAAGGCCAAGGATTGCAATACCTAGCATTCACACATATTGAGCCATATGTGCCGTGGATTTTCGCGGGTCTCTACGTTCTTCTGATGCTATTCGCTGTGCTTAACGTTTTGGGGCTCTGACAATCACACTCTTTGAATATCTATAGGGGTACCATGATGCAGTTTCTTCGTAGACTTCACCAATTCATCAAGAAAATGCAAACGATAGTAGAAAAACAAGGAGGCCATATTGAAGAGCACGATTTCTTCATCAGCTATAAATGGACGACGTACAGGGATGAATCTAGGAGGATGGCATCGATTGTGACGTCACGGAGCTACTCTGCTTGGGTCGACTGGGAGAACCCTCCAGCAGAAGGGAGGTCGGACGAGGCACTAGCGACCCACCTTCAAACCGCTCTGCAATCGTGCCGTTATATTATTTTCTTCGAGACGTCAACCACAATGGCAGCCCAAGTCGGTGGTCCATCGGTCCGCATTCCTAGCTGGCAAGAATATGAGTTGAGTCAGGCCGAAGCCAGCAAGCTCATCGTGCTCTACCACAGCCAAGACCCGCCGCGGCTTAGCTTTGGACGAAACCGGGTTCTCTGTCCATACCATAGTCTTGAAGATGCAATGGATCAGATAGTGGAGGCCGTGGAGCGCTACCCCGAATACTTCAAGGAGGACGGCCCCGCGCCTTGTGGCGATGGAGGTGGAGGGGAGACGAAATTGTTGTCCGACTTGTTGAGCCAGCACATTAAGGAACATAATACCAAACAGTACCGAAGTCACGAAGGTGGCGCTACGGGCAGTGACTGAAATCTTATGTGGGAAAAGGGATGGTCTATTTTCTCGGCCTAACAACCGCTTGCAGGCGTCGGCTTCAGCGTACGCTCCTCCGTCGTTACCGCTTCCAGCCGCGCCTGACGCGTGGCGTAAAACGACTGGTTTCGGTTTTGCTGATGCCATACACTTAAATCTTTGAATGTCGCAAAGTGGCCGGGTTGAGGTAGTGATAATGTCATTTTGCTCGCCGAATACCGGACAGCCGACTGGGCCCCAGGATGCTTTAACTATTGAAATTGGATAGTTACCCAGACCGGCGGGTTTTGGCCGAGGCTGTGTAAAAACATGAAAAATGAAAACAGAAATTGAAAATTTCTCCATTTGATTTTTCATTCGGTACAGTCAATCCAGTTTTATCTCCACTGAGCTGTGGCATTGAATGACAAATCGATGGCAAAATTCCACCGCAATTTGGTATTTTGCGTTTTTACACAGCCTGGGCCGAACAATGACCGTCAGTATCAGGTTCAATCCAAAGTGCTGAATGAATCTCCCCAATCAAACCGAGAGTTTTACAAAAACTTAAATTCCGCCGTTACCTTAAGCCAGGAGTGTTTTCCCTTTTTCGCAATTGATCTATGACACAAACTTGGCAGGTTGGCGGAAACTTGCTGTTGTAGATAACGATATGATCACCATGACAGCTTTTACAATAATGCAAGGCTGCCAAGCCGATTTTTAGCGCTTGCGCGACGACCCAGGCTTCGCTGAAATTGGCGGGCCGCACCTTACCGTAGGGTCTGCGTTCACGAATATGATTAGGGAAAGTTTCGCAAAAAAAATCCCAGGCAAAAATAATGGCAGGCACATCCATTTCTGTCGTGATATCGACCGGACTAGCACTTCGATAAAGGGATGCAAACAGTGAAATGTACAGCATAGACTCCCGTACTTGGGGAATGGCTTCGATAGCAGGAAGCAATCCCGAACTCGGGCTCTCTCCTTGGTGAATCGAGCGATGAATATCCCGAATTTCCGGCAAATTGATGCTTTTAATCAGTTGGCTGACATATGATGTCCGGAGTTTTCGTTTGAGCAGTTGATAGGCTAATTGGTAGTTTTGCAGCTGATCTTCATAGGACAAGCCTTCAGCTATCATGACTGGCTTCCTGGTTTGCTTAAAAACATTCTCAGTCGAAAGGCGCGTTGTTCAAAAGGCTCGCTCACCATGGGTTCGTTACGCAAGAATGTCCGCCAGGAATGGACGGGAAAACGGGGAGCAAAACTGAGCACATCGCTTCGCGCCAGCACTTTCAATTGATCGACCGGCATTTTAGCCAAAATGGTTACCGCTTCCGGTGTTAAGCCGAGGCTGACCATAGCTTGTTGTTTACGGCCGGACTGGATCAACGCATGAGCCAGAATCAGATAGTCCAGATTCAGGTTGTAGATATTTTCATCCATAAAGCACGCGATCAGAGCACTGCTCTGATTTGATTCGCCACCGCCAGCACTCTGCGTCCGTAGCTCACTGCGGCTTCCGTATTTTGCCAGCTGTGATAGCGCCCAATCCCTAAAACCAGATCATGGGGTGCTGATTGGATGGCTTCGGCCAAGACTAAAGCACCGATTTGTAAGTTCGTGACAGGGTTCAACAGTTGCTCAGGTTTGCCGACCCGATGTCCATGCCAGTGGAGGTTGATTTGCATGAGCCCGACATCGATATTACGGCCACCCTCGGCAAGGGTTTTATTTAAGATGATCCGCGCTTCCTGTTGAGAGGCGGGGATGATGGACTTGCCGGACTTGTTAATGGCCCAGGGCCAGGGAGTCACATGATTTGAGGGATTCCCTTTGGCCGATTCAACCAGCGCAATGGCATATAAAATGTAGGGATCCAGCTGATGATGTTTGGCGATTTGCCACCAAAGTGTGTTTTGCAGCCCGGAAGAAGAATGGTTTGAAACTTTTGGACTGGCCGCAGTGATAAAGCTTTTTGGCAAAGCCGGCTCTTCTTGCGCTCGACAGAATTGGCCGAAAACACTGAGTCCTAAACAAAGCAGGGGCAGCGCAAGCGCTTTAATTTTTTGGCGAACACCCCGACCTCTGATGGATACGGAATGATGATGAGCCAATGACTGACAACGGCTTCTTAAATTGATGGGTAACATGGCAGACGAGCATCATTTGTAGTGATGAGGCGAGTCTACCTTGTGTTCCAAATATCTATACGTGAGAAAAACAACCGTCTTGGGCTTTTTTAAGAAAAAATTTCAAGCGTTCACAAAAAATTCGCAACAGGCAACTGTCAATCATGTTCTTTTTTAGTGTAGCTTTTAGCGTAACAAAGCAAATAAGCAAAACAAAACCCCTTATAATTCAATATTAACATACTGCTGCATCATTGGGGTGGGCGGCGGAGTGGATGGCTGGCTCATATTCATCGGACTATTTTATCCGATGTACCAACGAACCGTAACCTTGAAGCG